>Ga0134126_10000073_pt1 | contig 125087 bp, 129 predicted proteins | sample KB31752_FD_96881 | JGI IMG/M metagenome (GOLD analysis project Ga0134126, IMG submission 96881) | Terrestrial soil microbial communities with excess Nitrogen fertilizer from Kellogg Biological Station, Michigan, USA - KB3-175-2 | ecosystem: Environmental > Terrestrial > Soil > Unclassified ... | reverse complement strand
CGGCACTCGACGCGGAGCGGGTGTTGGCCGAGATCCGCTCGCAGGGGCAATTCCGCGAGACGGGCCTCCCAATAGATCTCCGCTGGGCAAGCATCTTCTCGTTGCGTAATGGGAAGGTCGTCCGCGCCGCCGGGTACCTGTCGGCTCGGGACGCCCTCAAAGCCGCGGGTCTGGCGGAGTAGGCGATGTCGCAGGAGAACGTGGAGACGGTGCGCAGGATCTACGGAGCCATGGACCTCAGCGTTGCCTGGATCGGTTAGTCGGTTGAGCGCGCCTCTGGAGCCGTGGCGCTCGCTCATCAACCCTGATATCGAATGGTGTGGCCCGCGTGAGTTTCCAGACCTCGCCGAGCCTGTCTTCGGGTATGAGGCATAGTCGCCTACGCGGCGAAGGTCGCCGAGGCACTTGACGACTATCGGATGATGCCCGAGCAGTTCATCGATGCGAGCGACGACCAGGTGCTCGTGATCTCGCTCGAGGGCGGACGCGGCAAGGGCAGCGGCGCAGAGGTCGAAACGCATCCAACTGTTCATCTCTGGACGTTGAGTGGCGGCCTGGCATGGCGGCGACGGATCTGCCTCCGGCTTCGCAACTTTGTGCTTTCCGCCACATTTTCGAGGCGATAGGAGTAGTGTTGGGAGGGAGCTGGCCCTGCGGTCAGAACGCCGGCCAAGGCCCGTATTGCCGCCGAAAGCGCCTCAGGCGCGGACGAGGGAGTGGAGCCAAAGGCGAACAGCGTTCTCTGTGGGGTCAGCGCATTGAGGGCGCGGATGGGGGCGCAGCCCCTTGCCCGAGCGGCAAGTGCTCGGGCGGGCCGTTGGGGAGCGGTCCGCCCGGCAGATGTCCCGGCGCATGGAAAACGAACGCCAGCGCCCTGTTCGTAGGTATCGAGCGACCTGGCGTGGAGATTTGGGCGCACGGGAAGCGCGAGCTTCGCGTGATGTGGCCCGGCGGCGAGAAGATCGTCCGGGACCACGACGAGGCTCGCGCGCTGGCGCTTGCCGTCGGAAGCAGGCGCGCGCGTGGTCGAAGGCCGCCGTGACGCCTGCGTTTCGTCCCACGCGAGCGTGAGCGCCGCCCTTGTTCGGACGTCTCCAATCACGCGCAAGCGGGAGTCCGCTTCGCAGCTGGCGAGCGAGTGGGTGCTCGTTGACGCAGTTCAATGCGGGAGCCGCCAATCGCTTGTCGGTGCGGCTAGTCACGAAGTCGTCCTGGCAGGTTGGGGCATTCTGCTACGGCCTCGACGTACTCCGAGTAGGGGGCATGGGGTCATTGCATGTGGGGTAGTGGTTGTCGCGCGTAATCCTGCGGGCGAGCGGGACGAGGAACGTGTTCAGCAGTGCGAGAACGACGAGCACCCCAAGGAGGCGCCAAACGGCAGGCGCAACCTGGCCTTCGCTCGCTATGAACAGGCCGCTGACGAGCAGCGCCGCGGAGGTGGCAGAGACGATCGCCGCCTGGGTGAGTACTCGGACCGTGCGGGTATCGCGGTGGCGCAAGCGGGCGAGGAGCAGTGAGGCATGCGCACCCGCGAGCATCAGAACGCTCGTCACGCCGAGTGCTCGCGCCAACGTGTCGCTGTCGGCGGCGTCCGGAATCCAGATCAACGCGAGCGCAAGCAGCAGCGTCAGTTGTGAGAGACCGATGGTCACCTCGCCCACCCGTCGCTCGGGGATGTTGAGTCGAAGGGTGGTCGCACCCGCGAGCCCTCCGAGCGTGCACAAGGCGGCCGCCAAACCACTGAGCAGCACGCGGACGCTGGTGTCATCAAAGCTGCCGGTGAGCAGCGCCCAGATCGCGACGGCCGCGGCGAGACACAGGCCAGCGGCGAGCATTAGGACACCATGGCGGATCACCGAAGAGTGGCGTGGATGTGGGGCTGGGTACACGAGAAATCTCCTTGTTGACTAGTGGTCTATAAGACTAACACCTTACTGACCGCCGGTCAAGTAGACTCTGGGTGTGGCTGAACCCGCCTACACCCGCTTGCAAGTCGACGAGCGTCGCCGCCAGCTCATCGACGCCGGCAGCGCCCTTTTCGCGCAACACGCGTTCGAGGAGATCTCCATGCGCCAGATCGCCGAGGCCGCCGGCGTCTCCAAGGCGCTGCTCTACCACTACTTCCCCAACAAGATCGAGCTCTTCAAAGCTGCCGCCCAGGAGTACGCCGGCGAGCTGCAAGGCATCATCGAACCCAGCGGAGAAGGCACTCCGATCGAGCAGCTCTCGGAAAGCCTCGACGGCTACCTCGCCTGGATCGAGCGCAACGCCGAGACCTGGACCAAGCTCATGCAGAGCGCCGCTGCTCTCCCCGAGGCCCGCGAGGCCGTCGCGGGGTTTCGCGCCGCCGCGCTCGAAAGCATCCTCGTCCGCCTAACCGGGAAGCACGGACCGCGCCCTGCGCTGCGCACGGCGCTTCAGGGCTGGCTCGGCTACATCGACGCTGCGATCCTCGACTGGGTCCACAACCACGACCTCACACGCGAGCAACTCCGCGACCTTCTCGTCGCCGCGTTCGGAGCCGCTCTTCTCGCGGCCCAGCAGGCCGATCCCAAGGTTCAGCTAGAGGTCAGCTGAGCTGCAGGACCGGGACGAGCCGGACGAGTCGCCATCGCCCCAGGCGAGGCAGCGACCGCTGCCGCGCGGTCGCCTCACCGCCTCAGCCGATCCGGGGATGCACTACTCGTTTCGTATGACAGCGAGCGTCCGAGCTATGGCCACGCTCACGCTCGCGTTGGACGAAAAGCAGGAGTCTGAGCCAATGACCTCTTGCTCGAGAGGCAGCCCGTCAAATGGGCGCTTTTGGCACAAATCGGCAAGTCCGTACTGCGAATGGAGCCAACCGGGATCGAACCGGTGACCTCCTGCTTGCAAAGCAGGCGCTCTCCCAGCTGAGCTATGGCCCCAGAGCGACGAGTTTAGGGGACGCGGTCGTCCCCACGAAGAGGCGCAGCCACACGGCAGCGAGCTACTTGTCGAAGTCGAAATCCCGCGGTGGGCGCTGCTCGAACCAGAGCCTGTCCTGCTCGGGCGTGTCGCGCAAGAAGTCGGGCGTCTCCTCGAGCACGTCCTCGTCCGGCTCCTCCGCAGCGGCGGCCTGCGCGGCCGCCTCACCCGGCATCTCCCATTCCAGCGAGTCACCCTCGGTGGGCTCCTGGGAGCCGGCGCCTTCAGTCGCCTGCTCGGTGTTCTCGCCCAAGACGCTGGTCATGTCCAGCTCGGCGGTCTCGCCCGCCCCGGCGGCCGGCGTCGGATCGGCCGCCCCGACCGGACCGGCGGCCGCTGCGGCGGGGGGAAGCTCGCCCGACTGCGCCGCCTGCTCCGTCACCGGATCGACCAGCGGCGCGCCCGAGGTCGCATCCTGCCCCGATCCCGGCTCGATCGCTGCGTCGTCCTCGGCCGAGACCTCGCCGCCGATCGGATTGAGCGCCTCTCGCTGCTCCCGGGCGACCTCGCCAGGATCGGCGCCGCGCCGGCGCTTCAGCTCCAGATGCTCGCGGATTGCGTCATCGAGCAAACCCATGCGCCCCGACACCATACCTAGCCCAGGCCCGGGTGTAGCGTGGCCGCCCCCGGGGGCTAAACTTGGCCCACCCACGCCCACGACACGGGGCGCGCACGGGGCTATAGCTCAGTTGGGAGAGCGCCTGGATCGCACCCAGGAGGTCGCCGGTTCGAGTCCGGCTAGCTCCATTGAAACGGCCTGCAGGCGGGCAGCTTGGTGCGGCTCGCGCGCCTGCGCCACGCGTATCGTCGGTCAACCGGCTCCTGCCATCGAGGGGCACTGAGCGAAACCACGTCGCCAACCGGTGTGACGGAGCTCGCGGCTCTGCTCGTGGCGCAAGCTGAGAGTCCGTTACGCCCCCGGGCTCAAGGCCCTCCCGCCGTGGCCTTGAGATCGAGGCGAGCGGCACGTCGGCCCGCGCGCGTCAGCGATCGCCGTGCGGCGTCGCGATCGTCGCCATAGGCGATGAAGAGGTTCAGCACGGACCCCCGGAGGCAGTTGAGCGCCTCCTCAGGTGAGAGCAATTGGGCCATCTGAAGGGTGATCGCGCCGTGTCCGACCGCCCAGAACTGCGTGGCGAGCTCACGCGCGTCGTCGGTATCGAAGCGCTCCGAGTCGACGCAACGCTGCATCGTGGCGACGAGGATGTTGAACGTCTCTGAGCCGGCGGCTGCGTCGGCTGCGTCGAGCGGCTGCTCCATGTACATCGCCCGGTACAGGTGGGGGCTGCTCATGGCGAGCTGGTAGTAGGCAAGGCCGAGCCCAGCGAGGTCGGCGACGGGGTCCCCGCTCTCGCCCAACTGCTCGGCGCGGGCCGTTAGCCGCGCGAATCCCTCCTGGCGTACGGCGCGGCGCAGCTCGGGCATGCCGCCGAAATGCGTGTAGATCGCCATCGTCGAGGTCCCGACCTCCTGGGCTACGCGCCGCAGCGTCAGCCCAGCCGCACCCTCGGTCGCGATCAGCTGGGCGGCGGCTTCGATCAGGGCGGGGCGCATCCCGTTGTTGGCGTTGGCGCCCCGGCTCATTGGACAAGAATACATGCGTCTGATATAGCATGACTATAGCAGCGCTATGGCAGCAGCGACACAGTCGAGCTTCGCGAGCAAGGGCTAGAAAGGTGGGAAAGATGCTTCGAGCACAAGTGATCATCGAGCAAGCAAATGGGTGGAGCGCGGGACCACGGCCATGCGGCCGCCTTCGCGCTGCTGTCGTTGTCGGTCTGATCTGGACGGCTCTGCTGCTCACGCTGACCGCAGCGTCCGCCGCGGCGCAGAGCGCGGTCGAGCTTCCAGTGGCCTTCCAGGTCAAGAACACCAACACCTCGCAGTCGCCGTGCACCAGCGGGCTCCCCGACGGCGCGACATACACGATCCGCGGACACATCAGCGGGCCGCCGGCCGCCCTGGCCTCGGGCAAGGCCGACCTCATCACCGTCTACCTGTTCGGCTTTGAGGCCGGCGAGTGGAACTGGAATCTCAAAGGGGTCCCGGGATACGACTACGCGGCTGAAGCCGCCCGGAACGGGCAGGTCTCGCTGACCCTCGACGAGCTCGGCTACGGTGCGAGCGGTCATCCGGCCAACGGCAACGAAACCTGCCAGGGCGGTGAGGCAGACACCATCCACCAGGTCATCCAGAAGCTGCGCAAAGGCGAATACACGCTTCCAGACAGCCCCACGATCAAATTCTCAAAAGTGGTCCTGGCGGGCCACGACGTGGGCGGTGAGGTGGCGGAGATCGAGGCCTACTCGTACTTCGACATGGACGGGCTGATCCTCGTGACCTTCGCCGAGCAGGGCTTCACGCCCTACATCATCGAACGATCGACGATCGCCGCATTCGACACGTGCACCGAAAGCGCCGACGGCTATGCCCACTTCATCTCCGATCAGGAATTCCGCACGCTGCTCTTCTACAACACGGACCCCAGGGTCATCGAGGCGGCCGACGCGCAGCGCAACCCCAACCCCTGCGGGGTGATCCGCTCCAATCCTCCCGCGATCCTCGTCAGCAACCGCGCACACGTCTCGCAAATCGAAGTTCCCGTGCTGATCGTGTTCGGCAACAACGACACGCTCGTCTGGACGCGGCAGGGAGAGGAAGAAGAGGAACGCAACTTCAGCGGATCGCCAGACAAGAGCACCGTTTTCATACCCGAAGCGGGGCACTTCCCGATGCTTGGGCGGACCGCCCCGCGGTTTGACGCGACCATGTCCGCCTGGCTGAGCTCGAGGTTTCCTACATCATGACGCGCGCCGTGCGGGCTCTACCTTCACATTGACGTGTGCTTTCCGTCTGGTCGGCGCCCCGGCAGCAGGTAGCGCGCGGGGCGCCGACCAGCGTCTAGAGAGAGAGTCCGACCCGAATGGATCTACGAGCCGCCGTCCCCGCGCGCCCGGGCGACCAAGCCGGCGTAGATGATGGCGAGGGCTTCGCCGAGGAGCTCCGGCCGAACCGATCCGGGTTCGACCAGCGCATCGACGGCGAGGCCGCCGATGATCGCCATGACGATGCGCGCGACGTCCTCCGACGGCATGGTGACCTCGGGGGTGCCGAGGTGGTCCGCTCGGGCTTCCAGCGCGGCAGCCAGCGAATTGCGAAGCTCGGTCTGACGCTCGGCATAGCGAGCGCGTAGCTCCGGATCGCGGATCGCGAGAGTCCAGTACTCGCGCTCGAGCAGCATCGCCCCGCGCTCGTTCTCGAGCTGCCGAGCGAACTCCCGGGTCGCCTCCTCAGACATGTCGCGCTCTGGCGGCGCCGACGCGAGTAGCGCGACCTGGTCCCGCATCGGTGCGTCGATGCGCTCTTCGAGGAGCGTCATGAGGAGTTCCGCCTTGCCGGAAAAGTGCCAGTACAGCGCGCCCTTCGAGTACCCGGCCTGGGCGGCGATCTCGTCAACGCCCGCCTCGCGGTATCCCCGGCGTGCGAAAACCCGCAGCGCCGCCGCGAGGAGTTCGTCGCGAGCCTCGCGGCCGTCGGCGCGAGCGGCGCGGGTTCGCTGATCGAGACGCCTCCCGGTGGCCGGGGCGGCTTTGCGACGTCGGCGCGGTCCGGACGTTTCGGTTGGTGCCATCGGGGGTACCATACCGACCGACAGGTCAGTATGTACAGCTACAAGCTATACGTGATCCCCGGTTCGCACGCCTGCCGCTCGGCCATGCTGATGCTCGAGCACAAGCGGGTGCCCTACCGGCGCGTGGACATAGTCACCCTGCTGCACCCCCTCGTGGTGAGGCTGCATGGCTTCGACGCGGGCGGACAAACGCGCGCCGCCGGCGGCAAGCGCACTCTTGGGATTCGCATGGGCGATCGCCTCGGCACGGTGCCCGCGCTGGCCGCCAACGGTCATCGGATCTCGACCAACCACGGGATCGCTCGCTTCCTCGACGAGCACCACTCGGAGCCGCCGCTGTTCCCGGCCGATCCTGCGCGGCGGGCGGCGGTCGAGGAGGCGGAGCGCTGGGCGAACGACACCCTTCAGATGGCGGCGCGCCGGATCCCGGGCGCGGCGCTGGTGCGTGACCCGGCAACGTTCGGCCGGTCCTCTGGAGACGGACGGATGGGGTATCTCCTGTACAAGCGGGAGCTCGTGCGGCGCCTGATCGTCCCGAGGATCATCGGCGGGATCTTTGCCACGAGCCCAGCGGCCGACCGCGAGCTCCTAGCCGAACTCTCCGTGCTGCTCGACCGAGTCGACGCCTGGATTGCCGACGGGGTCCTCGGCGGCGAGCATCTGAACGCCGCCGACTTCATGGTTGCGCCGAGCCTCGCCTTGATCCTCTACCGGCCCGACGTCTTGCCGATGTTCGAGGGTCGCCCCGCGCTCGAGCTCGTCGACCGGCTCCTGCCGGAGCCGGCGTAGGCGTCCAAGGAAGGTTCGGAGGCGTCCCGGTTGCTGGGAGACCTCACCCCCAAGCTCGGTGCAGGCGAGGAGGGTTGAGGTGAACGCCCAGCTGATTCTCGCCGGATCCCTTGCTGTCCTCGGCGCTGTTGTCCACGGCATCGGCGGGGAGGTCCTCGTGGTGAGAAAACTCTCGCCGCAGATGCTGTCGGCCAGCGCCTTCGGCGGTCCGAGGATGACGAGGGCAATGATCCACGTCACCTGGCACTTGACGACGGTCGCCTTTTTCAACGTCGGAGTGGCGCTCGTCCTCGCCGGCTCGGTCCTCGTCGGTGATGCCGCCCGCGGAGTTGGACTGTTCGCTGCAGCCGCGTCGACCGGCTTCGCGGCGGTCGTCGTGGGATTGGGGGCTGCCGATACGAAATCCCCTCGCTTGCTGTTGCGCCATCCCGCCCCCGTTGTGCTCACCGCCACCGTGGCGCTCGCATGGTGGGGAGCCCTCTGAAACCAACGACGCGGGCTGAGGCAACACGTGGCTCCGCGCGGGTGGTGAAACGGATTGACCCCGGGCCACTACCATGGGCCTGTGAGCGGCCAGAGAGTGCCCGGTGGGGTAGTGCACGAGCTGCCCGCCGACCTCCGTTCGGCGCTGATCGCCAACGGCACGGCACTCGATGCGTGGAAGGACATCACTCCCTTGGCCCGCAACGAGTTCATCTGCTGGGTGGAGGATGCCAAGCAGGACAGCACCCGAGAGCGCCGCATTCGGCGGACCCAGGAGGAGCTGGAGGAAGGCCAGCGCCGGCCTTGCTGCTGGCCGGGGTGCAAGCACCGCGAGCGCACCGGCAGGTAGCGTCCGAGCTACGGCAGTGCGGGCTCGGCGGCGTTGCGCGCCAGCACGAGAGCGATGCTCGCGATCAGGATCCAAAGCCCGCCCGCGAGGAACGCGAAAAAGCCGGCAGGGGTGAATGCCGCGACCCCGATCACGATGCCGATCCAACCCAGCCAGCTCGGCAGCCCCCCGTGACGGATCGCCGACGCGCCAGCGGCCAGCACGAGCAGGCCGATACCGGCCACGGCCGGTATGAAGTCGTTGCCGTCGAGCACGTTCAAGGTCTGCGTCGTGCCGATCGTGCGTGCGTGAGCCGCCGATTCGGCAAGCGCCAGATGGACGGAGGCGAGAATCGCGAATCCGACGCCTGCGAGCACGCCCCCGGCAAAAGCGGCGTTGGCGAGCTGACCGGTCCCGCCCGACCGACGCAGGTCGCTGCGCAGGCTGCTCGCGAAGAAGAGCAGGAACGGAACCGCGATCGCGAGGATGAAGGCGAGCGCGGCGTGCTTGTCGTGGTGCGTCATGTAGAAGGCCTGCACCTTGGCGGCGCCGTCTTCGGGTTCCGGCGTTTCGCCGCCGATTGCGAACACCGCGACGATGATCGCGACGGATATGACACCGGTGAGTGGAGCGAGACGTTCCCAGCGACTCTGTTGCATGCCGGGGCGTTCGCCGTATCTCGGCATTCTCCTGCCGCGCGAAGTCGCCATCTGCACTCGGTGGAGATCCGCCGCATCCGCCGCAACTCCCATGTCCTGGTCGCTTCGCGCCGAGTGAACGGCAAGCTGCGCGGCGGGCACGTCTCGCCGCGCGCGGATGTACTGACTGTGACCGCTGGATCGCTACACGTAACTACTACTTGTACGCGATACCAGCGCTGGTCGGACCGGCGAGCGGCACGACGTCAGTCTCCTTGAAGCCGACCTCCTTGCACCACCCAGCAAAGTCAGCGCCGGTGTAGTCGAAGGCGTCTCCGAACTCGATCAGCATATTGAGCGACATCAAGAGCCCGAACGCGTTCTCCCGGCGGGCGTCATCGATCAGGTTCTCGACAGCGATGAATGCGCCGCCCTCCGGTAGGGCGTCATAGGCAGCCTTGATCAGGTGCATCTTGCGCTCGAGATTCCAGTCGTGGAGGATCAGCCCCATCGTGATGACGTCCGCCCTTGGCAGGGGGTCGGCAAAGAAGTCACCACTTACGGTGGTTATGCGCTCGCTGAGTCCAGCAGCTTCTATCGTTCGGCTGGCGATCGGCTCGACGACGGGCAGGTCGAAGCTGGTGGCGCTCAGGTGGGGATGTCGGCTGGCGACGATGATCGAGAGTTGGCCGGTTGCGCCCCCCACGTCGCAGAGCGTCTTGTACCTGGAGAAGTCGAACTTCTCGGCCAGCGCGCTGAACGGGCCCAGGGAGACGCCGGCCATCGCGTTCATGAACTGCTCGAGCCTGTTCGGGTCGCTGTAGAGCTCCTCGAACATCGCCTTGCCGGCGTGCTTGACCTCGTTCTGGGGCTTTCCGGTCCGTAGGGCCTCGGTGAGATCGCCCCAGAATCGAAACAAGCGCGCGTTGCTCATCTCGAGAATCCCCCCGATGTAGGCCGGGCTCGTCTTGTCGAGGAAGATCGCGGTCGTCTGGGTATTGCGGTAGAGCGCGTCGCTCCCCTCGCCGTCGCGTTCGAGCAGCTCGAGGGCGACGAGCGCATCGGGGAAGTCCGGGATCGCGCGTGCATGCAGCTCGAGCGTCTCGGCGATACGCGGACCAGTCATCCCGTCGCTGCCCAGCTTCGTAAACAACTCGAGCTCGACCGCCGACAGGAGCGTCTTCGACGCCCAAAACCCCATACCGACTTGCATGATGTGTGAAGGATCGACTTGCTCGGACATTCTCTCTCGGCCCTCCCGGTCGCCAACACTGGGTTTCGCAGTGCCGAGCGTATCGGCGTAGCACGCGGGATGACGAGCGGCCACCGCCCGCTGGACTCATCGGAGTCACGTCGCGCCTCAGCCAAAGGTGCGACGATCATGGCGTGGCTGATCCCCGCCAACGTCGGATGACGGCCAACGAGCTGCTCGCCCGTCGAATAAACGAAGCAGTCGAGTATGAGCGCCCACGCAACGGCGACTCGGGCGAGCGCTTCGTATGCGAGTGCGTCCGCGATGACTGCACAGAGGCGCTCGACCTCGCGATTGAGGAATACGTCCGTGTCCGATCCCACCCCCGCCGGTTCGTCGTCCTCGCCGGACACGAGGAACCAGCTATCGAGTCGATCGTCGAGATCTATCCCGGCTACGTCGTGGTTGAAAAGCGCGGCGAGGCGGGCCGACGTGCCGAAGCCGACTCGGCCGCCTAGCCGCCGAGTCGGCCAGGCCGCCTAGCTCAGCTCGCGCAGCCCGTCCAGCGGCGGCGACTCGGTCGGGAGGCCCGCCCGACGACGTCGAAACCTCCGCTGCCCGGACGTGCTCGTCGGTGTCTGATCCTCAACGTCGAGACCGGTGCGGGATACTGCGCCAAGCGCCGAGTCTACGAGGGAGGTCAGCATGTTCAACGCGATCGTGGTTGGAACGGACGGCTCCGATACCGCATCGCAGGCGGTACGCGAGGCGACCGACCTGGCGAAAGCTGACGGTGCGACGCTCGAGCTCGTGAGCGCCTTCGCGCCCGTTTCCGGGCGCCGACTGCGCGCGGAGAGGCGCGACGCGCCGGAGGAGGTGCGGTCGGCGATCAACCCACGACACGAGGTAGAAGAGTTCCTCGAGGATGCAGCCGACCTCGTGCGTCAGGCCGGGGTCAGCGTCAACATGCACGCGCGTCAGGGAGACCCAGCAGATGTGATCCTCGATGTCGCAGAGGAGACCGGGGCCGGGCTGATAGTCGTCGGCAACAAGGGCATGACGGGTGCCGCACGCTTCCTGCTGGGCGCTGTGCCGGACAAGATCTCCCACCACGCGCCGTGTTCGGTCCTGATCGTGCGAACAACCTGACCGCGGCCCTGGCGAGACCTAGTCCCGGCGCCGGAAGATCACCTTCAGGTCGTTCTGCCAGTCGCCCGGAGTTTCCGCGAGCTGCCACTGGCCCTCGAAGGCGTCAGGCGCGAGCGTGGCCGAGAAGCGCTGATCGAACCCGGGGTGCTCGCGCCACATGCGCAGGATGCCCTCGTCGAGCGAGATCCCGTATGTCCGGCGCACTCCGCGCGAGTCGAAGTACTCCATGACCAGCCCCTCGCCGACCTCGGGGGCGCCGATCACGCAGATCGCGTCCGGGAACAGCTCGTGGTCGTTACGGGAGCGCTGAATGAGGAAGCGGCCGCCCTCCAACCACTCGAACGTCGTGCTGCCTGGGACCAACTCGTCGACCAGCGGATGGGTCGCCTCGGTGGCCCATGTGCCGATCAGTGCGTCGAATGGCTCGAGCATGGGATCTCGCTCGGTCATGTCCTTAGGACCATTGCACCCCACGCGACTCATCGCTCGACGAGCGGCGGATCCAGCCCCCGCCGCAAGCCGGGAGCTCGTTGGCGGCCTGCTCACCGTCGGGCTGTCGTCGCCGCGGCGGGCTATGCGGCGGCGGCGGGCCGAGAGCCGGTCGCCGCTACGCCCGCGCCCTCACGCCCGCTCGTCAGCGTCGCGCACGCAAAGCTGACGAGCGTCGGGGCAAGCGCGCGCAGGCGCTCGGGTACCTCGTCCTCGGCACTCTCGAGCAAGCACTGTTGAACGAGCTCGGCGATGCCTCCGACCAACGCTCGCAAGAACGCCTCCGGGATGCCCGGAAGCTCCGGGTCCTCGTGTTGTGCGAGTGCGTGCAACGTGCGGTAGCCGTCGACGTACGTCGCCAGGATGCGCTCGCGCATTGCGAGCGCGCGCGGCCCGGCGCCGAGAATCTCGATCAGGAGGACGCGGGCAAAGTGCGGCTCGTCGGCGAGATGTGAGAGGTAGGTCTCGATTGAGACCTGCAGTCGCGTTCGCCAGTCGGGGTCCTCGAGCGCGCGCACGGTGGCGGCCTGCTCGGCAATCCCGTTCTCGCATCCTGTCCGGTAGGTCTCCACGAAGCAATCCTCCTTGTCCTTGAAGTGCTCGTAGAACGTGCGACGCGAGACGCCGGCCGCCTTGACGACGTCGCCGATCGTCGCCGCCGCATACCCGCGCTCGCCGGCAACCCTCGCCATCGCCTCGTAGATGCGCGCTCGCACGATCGACGTCGACGTGGCGCGCGCGTCCTCCCAATCGCGCGGAGCGCGGACCGACAACAGGAACAGCGATCTCCCCATGGCGACCCACGATACCACTGGTGGAGACGGGCTCGTACCAGAGCTGCCACTCCGAGTTTCGCCTCGGTACGGGGGGGTTTCAAGCATTGACGAGCGGGTATACGCCCCCTGACGTGGCGAGCGCGGGCCCCGCTGTGTGCCTGGAACTGCGACCACGCCGCCGGGAGCTGCGGCGAGAGCAAGCCGCGAAATCACTGGGGAAGGGGATCTACATGGGACTATCGATCAAGCCGAGACGGAGAACCAACGACGTGGGTGCCGCGGCGCTGCGGTGGCTCCTCGCCGGCATCGCCGCAGGCATTCTGGTGCTGGCTTGCGCTTCGGCAGCTGACGCGTCGACCTACGAACGGCGCCCGGTCCTGTTCGTACACGGGGTTGAGAGTGCCGGCTCGAACTTCGCCTCACAGGAGATGCGCTTTGAAAGCAATGGCTACCCCCACGGCTGGGTCGAAGCGCTCGACTACAACTCGCTCGGAGCCGCGGCCGAGAACTACAACGGCGAAGTCGAAGAACAGATCGAAAAAGCGATCGAAGCGCTCAAGCAGCGCAGCGGCAAGTCCCAGGTCGTCGTGGTCGGGCACTCGGAGGGCACGAAAGTCATGTACCACTACCTGGCCGAAAGCCCTAAGGCCGCCGAACATCGCGAAAGCGTCGCGGCCTATGTCAACATCGACGGGCAGGAAAGCAACCCCGGGGTGCGCACGCTCGCGGTCTGGGCGGAACGGTCAGGACCCACCGGGCCGGAAGGGCGGCACATGGAAGGCGCCGAAAACGTCACCATGCCGGACATGACGCACGTGCAGTCGGCGACGTCGGCGCAGACCTTCATACAGATCTTCAAATTCTTCAGGGGCAAACTGCCGAAGCACGACATCGTCCAGCAGAAAAGAATCAAGCTCGCCGGGAAGGCGCTCGAATTCCCGCAGAACACCGGGCTGGCGGGCGACACAGTGGAAGTTTGGCCCGTGAACTTCAGCGGCGAACGCTCGAGCAAAACACCGATCGCCACGTTCCTGCTCACTGACGGCTCTGAGGGCGGAGGCGTGTGGGGACCCGTGTCGGCCAAATCCGGCCAGCGTTATGAATTCGCGCTCGTGAAACCGGGCGCCAAAACGCTCCATGTCTACATGGAGCCGTTCGTCAGAAGCGACTACGACATCAGGCTTCTCGGCTCGGTCCCAATCGAGACAAACACCGGCAAGTTCCCGGGCAGCTCAGGGGCGGTGATGATCCGATACGAGGAGTACTGGGGCAACGAACCCGGACAGAACGACGAACTGCTCGTGAACGGGCTCGAGCTCTGCACGCCGAGCCTGTGTCCCTGGGAAAAGAAGGTGAACGCGTACTTCGCCTTCAACTGGGAAGGCAAAGAAGAAAGCACCTTGAACGAAGAACCAGCGCTGAGCAAACTGCCCTTCATCCAGGCTGCGCAGGTGTTCATCCCGGCCCACGAACCGCCGAACGCCACGGTGTCTTACCAGCTGAGCTCGCGTCTCGGTGGAGGCGTTCGAACGCTCAACGTACCCAACTGGGAAGGGACGACCAGCCAGGTGCAGATCTTCTGGAATGACTTCGAGAGCTTGAGCTTCTAGAAGCGAGTGGTGCACCGGGCGCCGGGTCGCGACAGCGGCTCGGCGCGCGGTCTCGTGGGAGCTCAACAAGACGTCGGCGCCGGCAGGCGCGCTTGGCGAGGCATTGCGTGGGCGGGTGTCGGCGAGCCGGGGCAACACGAATTCGCCCAGAGCCCGGCCGGCCGCATCCCGATCCAGCAGTCGCAAACCTGCGCACGAGAGACGCGCGTTCTCTTGACCCGGCTCGCCCAGAAGGAGTGGCCGCGCCACGCGGCCACTCCTTCTGGCCACCTTGTCTCTCAGCGAGCTTTCGACGTCCTGCCGGCTACGGTCTTTCGGTCAACCACGGCGTGAAGGTCACGGTCCCCTGGACGGGGGCGCATTTCCCGCCGCCTTCTGGGCCCGTCGTGCAGCCCCACCAGTTTTCCTCGGCGCTGACGACCGTCCCGGTATCGCCGTTCGCGCCCGTGCCATCGGCCACGAACGAGTTGTTCGGCTTCGCCGTGACCGTCGCCTGCCCGCCGGCCGGCTGGCCTTCGGTCGGGGAGGTCTGCGTGACGAAGAGCCCCGTCGTGACGTGAGAGAACGTGTTGCCGGTCAGCGTTGCAGTGAGATCGCCGAATTCGAAGCCGAGCTGATCGGTTGTCAGATAGGCCCCGTACGTCCCAGCGTTTTCGCTCGTGGTCGCGCCGGTGCCGTTGATGACGTTGCTCGTGAAGGTCGGGCCCTGGCCGGACACGGCGCTCCCGTACGCAGCCAGCCCGACCGCGCAGCCTGTGACTCTGTTGCCTTCGACGCTCGCCGAGACGTACGGCACGAACACCCAAACGCCGTAACCGTCGGTCGTGCATTCTTTGACGACGTTGCCTTTGATCACGTCGGCGACGCCGCCCGATCCGCCGTTGTTATCCGTGTGGACGCCGCTGCCCGACTTGGAGATTTTGTTGTTTAGGAACTGAATGCCCTCCGACCAGTTCGCCGAGATCGCGTCGTTCGCTTCGGAGACCTTGTTGGCCACCATCGAGCCGGCGCCTTCGAAGGCGAAGATGGCGACCGATGCCGGTTCGGCCTGCACGTTTTCGACGGTGTCGCGTTCGAAGGTGAACGAGCCACCCGAGGATGCGTAGAGCCCGCGGAGGTAGACGCCCCGGACTTTCACTTTCGCGACTTTCAGATTCTCGTATTTCCCGGCGAGATGGTTGGTGATGATCCCGTTGCGGGCATCGATGTCTTCTCCGCCGACGACCACGTTGCTCGTGAGATTCGGGTTATCGCCCCTGAGGAAGAGGCTCAAGATCGTGACGTTGTTCGCTTCGACGAGGATGATGTTGCTCGCTTCACCCCCGCACAGCGATCCGGGCGAGCAGGCCGGATTCGAGACGCTCGGGTAGACCACCGTTTTGGTGCCGGCGCCTTTCAGAACGAGCGGCTTGTTGATCACGAGGTTTTCGTAGTAGTTGCCCGCGCCGACCGAGATCGTGGCGCCAGGTTGAGCAGCGTTGATGGCGCTCTGGATGCTGTTGAAGGGGCAGCCCGAGCCACACACCGTGGCGGCGACCGCCGATCCGGCGAATCCCAGACACGCCGAGATGACTGCGCCGACCATCAATACGCGCATCGCATGTCTCATAGTCCCTCTCCGTTTCCTCCGTTTGGACGCCGGCGCCGAGCCGACTCTGTGCAGGGCCCGCTTGCTGCCCGATGCCGACCGTGGCATCCGTAGCGACTAGACCAAGTCATGCGCCCACCTGGCAGTGGCGGAGGCGGGTTCGTCTCGGCGTCCGGGGCCGCGGATGACCGCAGCGCCGTCATCGCTCGCAACTCGCCCCACGCAGACCGCGCCGGCGCCGGTTGGTCTTCTTAGAGCGGACACGTAATCTCTCGTGCTCTCACTTCCCCTGGCCGCTCGAGGCCCCTTGGCTGTCAACCCCTCCACGGGCTGTTATCGGCACCATAGCGGAGGGCGCGCCCCCGCGGTCACCGGGTCTCTCACGGGCCGCCATCGGAACGCGCAGCGGCACGACCTAGACCGGTGAAGGGCCGCTCGGGTATGCGCCGGAGCTCTCGCTCGAGCGCTCCGTCGAGCGCCGCGTGAGCTTGACGCTGAGCGTGGAGGGGGCGCAAGAGATGATCGGTGCCCGGCAGCATCTCGAACGTGACGTTCTCCCTCCGCTGCTCCCGATCGAGACGTCCTTCCCTCCCGAATTCGTGCCAGAGCGGTTGATTGCTCGAAAAGGCGAACGTGACGTTCTTGCCCGCTCGAGCCAGCTCGTCGAGCGCCCGATCGAGCTTCCGGCTGCGCTCGCGGCTGCCGCGCGCGAGCTCAGCGAGAACAGTGGGCATCTGGGCACCGACGGCGGCGATCTGGGTGAGCGGCACTCCTCGGTGCAGAGCCCTGCGCCAGCTCGATCGACTCGCCCGTCTGCGAAATGCGCGGAGTGTCAGGAGCGACGGCTCCCAAAAGATGGCCGCCGGATTGAGCATGACCGCCGCTACGACACGCTCGTCCAGCAGGGCGGCGTGGAAGGACCAGTGCGCCCCTGAGCAGAGGCCGACCAGCATTACGCGCTGCCCAAGGCCGCGAGCCGTCAGCTCGTCGATGGCCGCCAAGGTCTGACTCACCCGATCCTGGCTATACAGACCGGCGAGGTCCCCCGGCCAGTCACCGTCGGCATCGCCGAGGCCCTCGAGATCCAGCCGCAGGGTTCTCACGCCGCGGGTCGCCCACCGACGGCCGGCCTCGACCCACATGCGGTTCGGACCGATGTGGCGGATCGCTCCTGCGTTGAGAAAGACTGCGCAGAGATCGGCCGCGCGTCCGCCGGCAGGCTCGGCGAGGATGCCGAACAGCCTGCCAAACGGCTGATCGATCGTCATTGGGGTCTCCCGAATGGGCGAGCCGCCGACGCTGAGCTCGACCGACGTCGCTGCCGGGTGGATCAACGGCTCAGGCGGCGAGCGCCCGCCCAACAGCGCCGGCGCGGATGGGTTGGTCGGTGAATCTTCAAGCCACGCCTCGATCGGCGCGAACAGGTCTGTCGGCGCGCTTGCCCGCTCGGCGCCCGTCATGATCGTGCCGTATCCCTCGCCGCGAGCGACGGTCACCTGTATGCCCTCTTGCTCGAGGTGGCCACGCAAACGGGTGTCGACCTCAAAGTCGTCTCGCCCGACGAGCAGGGCACGGCTTGGTCGTCCATGCGGGAAGGTGAGCGCGGTCAGGTCGAGATCGTTGAGAGCGCGCATGGTTTCGGCGCTGATCATGAAGCCCGCGGCGACCGCCCCAGGTGCCGAGTCGTCCGGCGGTTGGACGTCGCTGCAATCTGTGTCCAGGCGCATCAAGAACGCGCGCATCTCGCGGACCGAGGTTCGTCCGGCGGACGGGACCGCCCACAGAATCACCTCGTCGATCGGAGCCCCGGCGACGATCGAACGGCATGCCACCAAACCGCCCACGCTGATTCCGATTGCCACCACGCGATCACAGCCGGCGCTCGCGCGCACCCATCTCGCCGCCACGCACGTTGCCTGCGTCCAGGCCTGAAGCCGCGCGGGATCGAGCGGAGAGCCCCCGCTGTCACCTGTACTTGGGAGGTCCATTCGGAGCGTTGGATAGCCCCTTTCAGCCAGACGGACGGCCCAGTCCCGAAGCCCCCGGTAGGAAGACACCTCCCGCCAGCCGAACGGCGTGCACATGACGATCGCCTGTCGGCGCCCGGAGCTGTCCTCTACCGGGTGGTAGAAGGCGAACACCGGATCGGCTCCCGGCAGGTAGACCGGGCGATACGGCGGCGAGCTCACGTGGCTCATGTCCCCTCCCTGGGTGCGGCCAAAAAAACGGTACCCCTAGAAGTCTGCCGACATCGCTCTCCCGCGACAAGGGGGCTGAGTCGCGCGTTCTTCGGGCTGTCAGCGCTCGAGGCGAGCGTGGGAGCGGGAGCTCGCACGCAGGCGGTCACGGGTCCATCCCGGGTGGCTGCGTTCCCCTTGGAACGTTCAGCGTCCTTAGCCCGCCCGCCCCCGCGCGATCTTGCGGTGGGGGTCCGAGGTCGAAGCTGCGTACGCTCCCGCGCTATCTGCGCGGGCAGGGAACGCGAATCACGTTGGTGACCGTTTTGGCCGGGATTCCGAATTCGCGCGTACCGCCATACATGCCGCCGAACGTGACTTCGGTCTTGCCGAAGAAGCCGCCTTTCGGGCATTCGCCCTTTTTCGGCACGGTGCCGTACGAGACCACTTTGCCGTGTGATCTGTACGCGGCCCCGGCCTTCAGGTGGATCCTGCTCACCGATGCCAAAGGGGCACCGGGGACGGTGGCGACCGCCGGCACGAGCGTCTTCAACTCCCAGGAGTATTTCCCGGAGCTCCGCACGTACCGGCCGGTCGAGACGACTTCGAGGCTGACGGGGCTCGAGCCCTGGGTGTAGAACAGCAGGCTGCCGCCGGGTCCGAAGAAGGCCTGAAGCGTCGCGTTCTCCGGCACTCGCTCGCTGCCGAACGTGACTTCGCCGAGCACGCTCCCGATCGCGCTCGCGACCGACCTCTTGGGACAGCCGCTGGGACCGATGTTCTGGAGCGTGGCTTCCGTGCAGGAGCCGAAGCCGGCCGGGTGGAGCTTGACGCCCCTCGGCAGGTAGACGTTCACGCCCGAGATCGGCGGCGGGCTCCCTTTCGGGTTCTGCGCCGAGGCGCCATAGCCGGATCCGGCGATTTCGAGCGTCGCTTCGACGGCAGCTCCCTTGCCATAGAAGTTGCCGGTGCCCGGAAAGCCTGGGATCGGGACGGCCGCCGCCTTGACTTTGAGCGTCGGCGCAGGGATTTCGTCCGCCGACGCTTGTCCGGGCGCCGCCAGGAGGGCCGCGCCGGCCAGAGCAAGACAGATCGTGCGCGCACGCTTCATGTCGCGTATATAAACACACGCGCGCGGCTGGAATACCGCAGCGGTTCGCATCGGGACGAGCTCGTCGTCGAGTCCTGGCCGGCGGACGCGCACCGCCGCGATGAGTTTGGCATTGCCGGCACGTCCTATCTTCAAGGCGTCTACGTTGACGTGATCAACGCCCCAAGGAGGCGCACGATGACAGACCAGAAGACTGGAACCCGCGAGGAATGGCGGGCGGCGCGCGATGAGCTCGCGAAGCTGGAGGCCGAGCACGCAGAGCTGGGCCAGAGGGTCACCGAGCAGCGCCGGCAGCTCCCCTGGGTGGCGGTGGAGAAGGAGTACCAGTTCGACACCGAGGATGGGAAGAAGACGCTCGCCGAGCTCTTCGACGGTCGCTCGCAGCTGCTCGCCTACAACATCATGTTCGGGCCCGACTACGAGCGCGGCGCCTGCCCCGGGTGCTCGAACCTGGGCGATGAGCTCGACGCCACGCGCGTGCATCTGAACCACCGCGATGTGACCCTGATCTGCTTCTCGCGCGCACCGATCGATCGGCTCATCGCCTACAAGCAGCGGATGGGTTGGCAGTTCCCCTACGTCTCGACCTATGCGACCGAGTTTCCGTGGGACTTCGGGCTCGCGCTCACGCCCGAGCAGGCGCAGGAGATCCCCGAGGTCAAGGGGATGATCGACAATCCCCCCGAGTGGCTCGAGGAATGGGGGCGGCAGGTAGGAGCAAAGCTCGAGGACGGCCTGCGCGAGGGCCCCAGCTTCATCGCCTTCGCGCGCGAGAACGGGAGCGTGTACCACACCTACACGGTCATGGCACCCGATCCGTTTGTCGCGCCCTACCACTCATTCCTGCTTCAGCGAACGCCGAAGGCCGGGGCCGAGGAGCCCCGCGCGTGGCGCAAGGACGAATACCCGAGCTGATCTCGGTGCGCAAGCGCGGGCGGATGGGTGCGAAGGCAACCCGCGCTGGGGGCGCGCCGGGTCGCCGGCCCCGATGATCGGCGCGGCCCAGCTGCGCGAGCTGTGCCTGGGATTCCCGGGATCGGCCGAGACGTTCCCATTCGGCCCAGAGACATCGGTGTTCAAGGTCGCCGGCAAGATGTTCGCCCTCTCCCAGCTCGCCGAGGCGCCCCTTCGCGTCAGCCTCAAATGCGAACCGCCACTCGCCGAGCAGCTGCGCGCGGCACACGCGGCCGTGCTCCCCGGTTACCACCTGAACAAGCGACATTGGAACACGGTGATCATCGACGGCTCCATCCCGGAGCAGACGATCAGGGACATGATGGAGGACTCATATGACCTCGTCGTGAGCGGACTGCCGTCCTCGCGTCGCCGAGCGCTGGGCTGGCGGCCGGCTGAGGAGTAGGCCGACGGGGCGCATGCGTCTGCGACCGTCCAAGCCGCCAGGCACCGACTCGACCGGGGCGGCAGCTACGCGCAATACTCCGATCGAGCGTCGCACACCGAGGGGAGCACGATCTTGTCGGAGGCCTCGACCGCAGAGCTCGCCGGACGATTCGTCGCGTTGCCGCAGGTGCGGAGCCAGCCGTGAGCGCCCCGTCCTCGCGTGAGCCGGTGAGCTTCCTCGTGTTCTCGGCTTCCTTGCGCACCGGCTCGTTGAACACGCGCCTCGCTGCGTTGGCGGCGAGCGTGATCGAAGCGAACGGAGGCGAGGTCGATCTCGCCCTGATGTCGGAGTTCGAGTGCCCGTCCTACGACTACGACGTGCAGGAACGCGATGGCTTCCCCGCCGGCGCGGAGGAGCTCAATCGCCGGCTGGAGCGGTGCGACGGCTTCGTGGTCTCCTCGCCCGAGTACAACGCATCCATGCCCGGCGCGCTGAAGAATGCGATCGACTGGGTGTCGCGCTTCGCGCCGCAGCCGTTCAACGAGCTGGATGGCCTGCTGCTCTCGGCCTCGCCCTCGATGGTCGGGGGCAACCGTGGCCTGTGGGCGCTGCGTGTGCCCTTCGAGCACCTGGGGGCGCGCATCTACCCGGACATGTTCTCGCTCGCCCAGGCGCATGCAGCCTTTGACGAGCAGGGACGGATCAGCGGCGATCAGCTCCAGGAGCGCTTTGAGACGAACATCATCAACTTCGTCGACGTCGTCGAGGCACACAAGCACTACCCGTGCGTCAAGAAAGCATGGGTCGAGTATCTCGGCGAGCACCCCGAGCCGGCGATCGATCGAGTGCAATAGAAGGCTCGGGCCGCGGAGCCTCCGGCGCGCCGGCTCAGGCCGACCAACTTGAACGGCCGACTTTGCTGGGCGCGAAGATGGGGTGCTCATGGCTTCCTAGGATCGGGCCGAAAAACTGAGCGTGACCGCGTTGACAGCCCTGATCGTTGACTTGCCGGTTGGCCTTGCCGTGATCTACGTCCTCGCGGCGGTGCTGTGGTACGAGCTGCTCAGATCCGCGTTCCTCGGGCGGGTGATGCGGCGAAAGAGCAAGAGCGAGCCTGCCGGCGCCATCGAGCGCATCGAGGGGGCCGAGCTCGAGAAGCGCCAGCGCGAAATCGCCGAGCAGGAGGCGGCTGAGGCATCCGAGCCAGACGTGGCGCGAAGGCTCTACTACCTCGCGCACAAAGCGGCCAGGGCCGAACGGGATCTCGCGATCCAGACCGCAAATCAAGCCACCGCGAGCGCAGTCGAACGGATCGAAGACCGCTATCGGGAGATCGCGGCGGAGCTCGATGAGGAAGAGGCGGAGCGACTCGCGCACCGAGACGCAACCGATCTGTAGGCTGCAGCTTGGCTCGATGCGATGGGCGATCCGCTCACATAGTTTGTCGACGACGGCCGGGGAACAGGCGGCGTCGGCACGCCGCCCCTCGCAGCCGCTCCGCGATTCGCCGACGCGGTGGCCGGCGGCATGACCTACGAGGACGCCGTCGCCAACCACCGCTGGCGCGTCCCCGAGCGCTACAACATCGCCACCGACGTGTGCGACAAGCATCCGCGCGACAAGCTCGCGATGCGATTCGAGCGCTTCGACGGACACCAGTCGCAGCTCACGTGGGGCGAGCTGCAGGATCGGGCCGCCCAGGCCGCGCACGCGCTGTCGGCGGCGGGTATCGGGCGTGGCGATCGCGTTGCGGTCGTGCTGCCGGCCTCGCCGGAGACGGCCGCGATCTTCTTCGGCACGTGGAAGCTAGGCGCGCTGCTGCTCTCGATGAGCGTGCTGTACGGCGACGATGGAATCCGTCACCGCCTGACGGACTCGGGCGCGATGGTGCTCGTCACCGACAGGGCCAACGCGCCGCGCTTCGCTGACATGCACGATCGCATCCTCGTGCTAGACAACGGCCTGCTCGAGGGCCACCCGACCGAGCACCCCACCGTCGACACGGCCGCCGACGACCCCGCACAGCTGTATTACACCTCCGGCACGACCGGCTTGGCCAAGGGCATCGTGCACGCCCACCGCTACCTGATCGCGCATGTCGAGTTCGACTACTGCCACGACGTGCGCGACGGCGAGCGCTTCCACGGCATGGGCGAGTGGGCGTGGGCCGCCGGCATCGCGCCACTGTTGGGTCCATGGCAGCGTGGGGCTGTGCAATGCGTCTACGCGCGCGAGGGCGGCTTCGATCCACACAAGCAGCTCGACTTCCTCTCGCGCCATGAGGTCACGAACGTCTTCACCACGCCGACGGCGATGCGCTCGATGATGTCGATCTCCGACGCCGGCGCGCGCTACCCGCAACAGTTTCGGATCGTCTGCAGCGCCGGGGAGCCGTTGAACCCCGAGGCGATCCGCTGGTTCCGTGATCAGTACGGCATCACCGTCCTCGATTACTACGGGATGACGGAGTCCTACCCGATGGTCGGCAACTACCCGTTCATGGACGTCCGCGAAGGCTCGATGGGAAAGCCGTGCCCAGGGTGGGAGATGGCGCTTCTCGATGAGGACGGCAACCCGGTCGCCGCCGAAGAGCGCGGCGAGCTGTGCCTGAAGGCGCGCTCCAACCCGCATTACCCGATTGGCTACTGGAACCGCCCCGAGGACTCCGAGCGCGTGTTCGGCGGCGAGTGGTTTCACACCGGCGACGCCGCGCGCGCCGACGCAGACGGCTACATCTGGTACGAGGGCCGAGCCGACGACCTGATCATCGCTGCCGGATACCGGATCGGGCCCTTCGAGGTCGAGTCCGCCTGCCTCGAGCATCCGGCCGTCGCGGAGGCCGCGGTCGTGGCCTCGCCCGACGAGCGTCGTGGCCACGTCGTCAAGGCCTTCATCGTGCTCGCCGAGGGACATGAACGCTCGGAGGAGCTGGCCAAGGAGATCCAGTCGCACGTGCGCACTCGTCTGAGTGCCTATGCCTACCCGCGGCTGATCGAGTTCACCGACGCGCTGCCCAAGACGCTGACCGGCAAGATCCGCCGGATCGAGTTGCGCCAGTCAGAGGAGCGCGCCCGCTAGCCGACCGCCGCTTCGATCACGTCGATGTCGGCGCCCACGTCGGAGGAGAGCGTCCCGGCCCCTCGGAACGGAGAGTCGGGCGCGAGGTGGTAGTCGTGGCCGGCATAGTCGACGAAGCCGACGTCTTCGATCGTGCTCGGACAGTAGTTGTCCGGCGGGTACAGCGAGCATTTGCCGTGGATCAGCACGTTGCGTTCGAACACCGAGCCCGGGAAGTCGGCCTTCAGGGTGTCCAGTCCTGTCGCCAGGTCGCTGCCCTTTACTCCGTAGCGATTGTGTGGGGTGATGTTGTTCGTGTAGACGAAGCCTTTGCTGACGCCTTCGGCGCTGATCACGTTGCGCGTCTGGAAGACCGTGTTGTGATCGACAGTGACGTTCCCCGGGCCGTTCTTGGCGCCGTCAGGTGCCCGAGAGCCGTCGGTGATCTGGAGGAAGTCGCCCGAGCCCTTCCACGCTTTGCCGTCGATGTCGTCAAACAGGTTGTTCGCGACCGTGAGGCGACGCGTGTAAGAGACGGCGCCGCCAGGGTCTCTGCCCTCGATCGCCATCGCCGAGGCCGCATGGCGCACGAGGTTGTTGGTGAAGGTCACGTCCTGCGTAACCGACCAAGGCGCACCGCCTTCCTGGTTCGCCGACTTGAGCAGGATGGCGAAGCCCGTTTGGGCGTCGCCCCAGGAGTTCTCGAACAGGTTGCCGTCCACCAGCACCCGGCGCGCGTTCTTCAGCTCGAACAGGTTCTTCACGGTCCAGTGAATGCCGGCGTAGCTCGGGTCGCCGACGCGCCAGGTGAGTGGCTTGAAGAAGTGGTTGTGGCGGATCTCGATGTCCGAGGGAACGAGTTTCGCGATGGCTGGGTCGGCGCCGCCGAACATCACGTTCTCGCCCGAGGCCTCGAGCTCGTTGTTCGCGATCTTGAAGGGCCCGGCGCCGTTCCATCCGGCGATCGCCTGCGCGTCGTATCCGACCTCGTGGAAGTCCGAGACCGTCGAGTCGATGACCGCCTCGGCGATCCCGTTGAGCGCCACGCCACGCCGGTCGTTCTGGGTGTCGTTGCCGTGTATCCAGCACCGGTCGATCACGATTTCACGCGGGAGCTGCGAGCGGGCGGTCTCCGAACCGGTTCCGAGCCTGACCACGCCCGTGTTCTCGCCGACGCCCGGGGCGACCGTGAGCTCGATGCCGATCAAGCGCCAGCCGTGCGCTCCGAGCGCCGCGTTTACCGCGCCGTCGAAGCTCGGACTGACGATGCGCGCCAAGTGCGGGGCGTCGCTGGGCTCGGCGCGCACCCCCTCCGGCAGTGTGCCGATGTCCGAGGTGCGCACGACGATCAGTCCCGAGCCTGCCGTCTTGGGCAGCACGAAGTTGCCCGTGAAGGTGGCGCCGGCGTCCAGCACCACCTGGTCGCCGGGGACCGCGCGGTCGAGCGCCGCCTGCAGGTCCTCGCCGCTGTGCACGCGGATCACGCTGCCGCTCGGCGGCGTATATGTGGTGTCGAGCAGCACCCTCGGCTGCGCCGGCGCCGAGAACGCGGTCTCTGTGCCTGACGTAGCGAAGCCGGCTAGGACCGCTGATACGAGCGCGATCCAGACTCGATGCCTGAGCATTCGCCCTCTCTCCCGTTCGAGCCTTCAGCCTAGCGCCGTGATGGCCATGCAGGGCCGAGAGAGGCGGGATGCTCAGGGCACCGCGCATGTCTGCCAGTCTGTCGGGATGCGGTTTCGCCGAGATGGATCGCGACGCGACGTGGCGCGGCGCCACATCGCGCCGACGCTCGGGGTACGGGACATGGCGATCGATCTCGGGACGGCCAATACGCTCGTCTACGTCGGGGGCCAGGGAATCGTGGTCTCCGAGCCCTCCGTGGTGGCGACGGACTCGCACACCGGGCATGTGCACGCCGTGGGAGCGGAGGCCGAGCTGATGATCGGCCGTACCCCGGCGACCATCTCCGCCAGCCGCCCTCTTCGCCACGGCGTGATCGCCGACTTCGAGGTCACCGAGCAGATGCTGCGCTACTTCATCCGCAAGGTGCTCGACCGGCATCGTGCGCACCCTCGTCTGATCGTGTGCGCGCCGTCGGGTATCACCGAGGTCGAGAAACGCGCGGTCGAGGAGGCATCGCTCGCAGCCGGAGCCCGTCGCGTCCACCTGATCGAGGAGCCGATCGCGGCGGCGATCGGCGCTGGGCTGCAGATCGCCGAACCGATCGGCCGAATGGTCGTCGACGTCGGCGGGGGGACCAGTGAGGTTGCCGTGATCTCACTCGGCGGAATCGTGCTGTCACGTTCGCTTCGCGTCGGCGGCTACGAGCTCGATGAGGCGATCACGCGCTACCTGCGCCTCGAACATCAGTTGGCGATCGGATCGCAGACCGCCGAGGCGATCAAGATCGCGATCGGGTCTGCGGTCGCGTCCGAGACCGAAGAGGTCAACGCGGTTCGCGGACGCCACCTGATCACGGGGCTGCCGACGGAGATCATGCTTCGCAGCGGCGAGGTGCGGGCGGCGATCGAGGCTCCGCTGGGCGAGATCGTCCAGGCAATCAAGGACACGCTGGAGCAGACCCCGCCGGAGCTGACCGGAGACATCGCACGCGACGGGATCCTGTTGGCCGGCGGCGGCACCCTGCTGCAGGGCTTCCCGGAGCTGCTCGCTGCGGAAACCGGCCTGCCCGTGGTTCCTGCGGAGTCCCCGCTGACCTGCGTCGTCACCGGGTCCGGAGAAGCCCTCGATCACTTCGACGAGCTCAGCCCTTCCGGCGCAAGGCGCCGGTCGGTGGGCCGGCGCTAGACGGCCGGCGCCGACCGGCGACCGGCGCCGGCCATCTGCGTCGATCGCGTTCGTCTCAATGCGCCGTTGCCGGCGCAGCCGCCCGGTCGCACTCAGCTGGGGCCAATTCCAGCCGCTGGTTGACGGCTTGCAGGCAGTGCCGCGGGCCAAGGTGTTCGCTAATCTGCGCCGCGCCTAATCCCGGTCGATCGACCGGGAGCGGGGGAACCAACCTGTTGGGGCGAGTCCCGCGGTAATCCGCGGGAGGCGCACGTCGCTAGCCCGTCAGCTAACCCCGTAGGCCGACGAGAGAGGCCAATGCGAAAGCATCGACGCTCAGCGGCGTATGCGGTCACGCTGATCCTGCTCGTGGGGCTCGGTTCGCTCGGCGCCGCGCAGGGGACCCTTGGCGACGCCACCGGAGGTGTCTCGCCCGGACCGACGGGCGCGCCTGTCCCACCGCCGAACGCGCCGTCCTCAGGCGGCACGACGGCGTCCGGCACGGCTGTGACGGCACCTGCACCGGCCTTCAGCGCCAGCCCGTACCCGATCGGCTCGCGCGGCTGGGTTTTCCCGCTCTTCCCCCTCGCGCGCGTGGCCGCGCCGGGCGCATGGTCGTTGGACCAGGGCGTCGATCTCGGAGGCAATGCCAACCAGTGCGGCGCGCGACTCACGGAGCTGGCTGTCGCGAGCGGCACGATCGTGCGCGAGGGCCTCGCCGGCTTTGGCGACTCGGCGCCTGTGCTGCTCGCAGACAGCGGTCCCGATGCGGGCCGCTACATCTACTACGGACACGCCGCTCCGGCGCTGGTGGCCCTCGGCACCCACGTGAGCGCAGGCCAGCCGATCGCCGAGGTCGGATGCGGCATCGTCGGCATCTCCTCGGCGCCACATCTCGAGATCGGAATCCTGCCGGCTGGAGCGACGGATCCGCAAGATCTTCCTGCCATGGGCGAGACCTCGCACGAGACGCTGGGCGGTCTGAAGTCCGCCTACGCCGCCGCCGTCTCCGCGGCCCGCGCGAAGACGGCTGCCGCGCGCGCCAGGCAGCACGCGCGCAGGCCCGTGTAGGCGGGAGCAGACGACCACGCTGCCCAACGGCGAGCGCGAGCGTCGGCCGCGAACGGCGACGACGCAGCTTTTAGGCCTCGACGAAGCGTCGCGCCGTCGCGAACAGGGCCCGGATCGCCGGATTGTGCTGCTCCTTGCGCGACACCAACGAGAACTTCAAGGGATGGGCGTCTCGCAGCGGGATCGCGACGAGACCGGTGGCCGCCCTCACAATCGTCTCGGCGTGACACGCGGGGATCGCCGTGACGGCGTCCTCGGAGCTGATCGCGGCGACCACCTCCATCGGAGTGCTCAGACGGTGGTTGGTCACCGACGCCGGTGGGTGACCGCGATGATCGTCGAGGCTCCACAAACCGCCCCAGCCGGGCTCCGGCGCCGAGTCATAGCCGAGGAAGGTCTCGTTCAACACGTCGGCGACAGCGAGACTCGTGCTCTGCGCCAGGGGATGACCCGCTCGCGCGAGCAGACACCGCGGTTCCTCTCGAAGCACGAGTGCCTCCACTGTCGGTGGCAGCCTCGGGGGGAAGCAGAGCGCAACATCCACCTCCTTCAACCATGCATCCACCGCCCCGGAGGGAAACGGCAGCTCGTGGAAGCTCAGCGAGCAGTGCGGATAGCTCTCACGAAACGCGGCGAACAGCTCGGGAAAATGGACCGTTGGCGACGTGGCGAGAAAGCCGACCGCGAGCGTCGCCTCGGCCGCCCGCGCGAGCGTCCTCGCGGCTTGGAGCGCCTCCTCCGTCGCCGCCACCGATATGCGTGCCTTCTCGAAGAAGACCTCGCCTGCCGCAGTGAGATTGACCCCACGTGCGTGGCGCTCCAGCAGTTGGACACCCAGGTCGCGCTCCAGTTGCGCGATCGCTTGGGACAGCGCCGGTTGGGCGATGTGAAGCTTGTTCGCAGCGCGGGTGATCTGGCCCTCTTCGACCACCGTCACGAAGCTGTGCAACTGGCCCCGCCTGAACCCCAGCAACGGGCCTCCGCGCGGACTAGGGATATCGACCGGTCGATCTTCTTTCGTCATGTCCCACCGCTGACTCCATTCCTTCCCCGATTCCGGGAGCTTCTACCGCCGGCCACCCACGCCGCGATCGAGACGACCGGCGGGATCCTGTCGGCGGACCCGCTCAACGCGGAGGCCTATTTCGTGCGGGGCATGGCCGAGCTGGCGGCCCACGATCCCATTGCTGCCGCCGAGTCGCTGCGCCGTGCCCTGTACATAGAGCCGACCTTCGCGCTTGCGGCCTTCCAGCTCGGCCGCGCGCACGACCGTCGTGGCGACGCCCGCGCTGCCGTTCGCGCTTACCGGCAGGCCTTGAGAGCGATCGCCGACGGCGGCGAACGTCATCACGCCCTGCTCGGACAGGTGAGCGCCGAGGATGTCGCAGCCGCGTGCCGTACCCGGCTGCGCGAGATCGCCTGAGCTGCACAGACGCGACGTTCCTCAAGGCTCAAGTTCGCGTCGGATTCCGCCGACCAGAACAGTTGAGGAGCGATCGCATGCCGACCTACATCTCGTGGCAGCGTCTGGGCGTCCTGCTCGCGGCGCTCGCAGCCGTGCTCGCAGCTGGCTGCGGCTCAGCGGCCGAGGACGGCCGCACGCAGGTCGCCGCCGTGGTCGAGAAGGACTTCGCGATCTCCACGCCGCGGCAGCTGCCCGCGGGCGAGGTGGATCTGCACGTACGCAACGACGGGCCTGACGAGCACGAGCTGATCGTCGCGCGCATCGGACCGCGTGGACTGCCGATGCGCACCGACGGCCTGACGCTCGATGAGGAGGCCCTCGAGCGCGACGAGCCCGGCGCACTCGAGCCCGGTGCACCGGGCGGGGATCGGACGCTCAGCGTCAAGCTGACACCGGGGCGCTACGTGTTCTTCTGCAACATGGCCGGCCACTACATGGGCGGCATGCACACGGAAGTGGTCGTGCAATGATCGGCCGCGGAACAGGCGCCTTTCGCCCGTTCGCCTCCGGAGGGGGGCGCACGATCGCGGCGATCCTCGGGACCTTCGCGCTGATCTTCGGCCTCAGCGCGGCGCTGTCGGTGATCGCGATCGATCGCTCCCGCGGCCGTGCCGCGGTGGTCCAGGTGGCCGACCGCCAGCGGACGCTGGCCGAGCGCTACGTCGAGAGCATCCTGCTCGTCCAGTCCGATCACCAGGCCGATCCGGCCGGGCTCGCGATGACGCTCAGAGCGAGCGCGAGCGCCCTGCTCGACGGCGGCACCGCCCCGGCCGTTCCGGGCGATGACGACGAGACAAAGCTGCCGCGGGCGCACGGTGCGGTCCTGCGCGGACAGCTCGCCCAGGAGAAGCGCTTGGTCGAGGACCTCACGAGGTCCGGGGCCGCGGTGCTCGCTCATCGCCCGCTCAGCTCGATCGCGCTGAGCGCCGACGAGCGCCTTCACATCGCCGACCCGATCGAGCGCGTGCGCGTGCTCGCCGCATTGACCTCCAACGTCTCGCTCAACGCGGCGCGGACGATCGCCTCCGACGACGATCAGAACATCAGCGATCTGATCACGATGCAGGCAGCGCTTGGCGCCGGCGGGCTGCTCGCTTCGCTGCTGCTGGCGTGGGCGCTGGTGGCCGCAACCCGGCGACGCACGTCCCACTTCCGCAGCCTCGTGAACTCCTCGACCGACCTCGTCGCCGTGCTCGGCGCCGGCGGCTGCCGCTACGCCAGCCGCTCGTTCATCACGCTCGTCGGCCGGCCGGAAGCGGACCTGCTGCGCGATGGCTTCGAGCGGCTGATCCACGACGATGACCGCGCGTCCGTGGCCTCAGCCCAGTCGACCGGACAGCCGCACGAGCTCGTGTTCCGGATGCGCGACAGGCATGGGGCGTGGCGGCATCTCGAGGCCCACATCACCGACCTGCGCAGCGATCGACACGTGGCCGGCGTCGTCGTGAACGCCCGCGACATCACCGAGCGGGTCAGGCTCGAGGGGGAGGTCTCCCTGCAGACCGAGCGCGACAAGTTCGGCGGCCAGCTGATCGAGGCGCTCGAGATGGCGGACGAAGAGAGCGCCGCCTACGACGTCGTCCAGCGGGCGATGAGCGAGATCTCGCCGGCCACGCCGATGGAGCTGCTGCTCTCCGACTCCAGCCGCGCGCACCTGAAGCGGGTCGCGATCAGCGCCTCGGCGGGCGCGCCTCAGTGCCCGGTGGAGTCCCCCTTCTCCTGCGCCGCCGTACGGCGGGGCAGCGCCGTCGTGTTCGAGTCCAGTGAGGCGCTCAACGCCTGCCCAAAGCTGCGCGGGCGCGAGTCGGGTCCGTGCTCGGCCGCGTGTGTCCCGGTCGGCTTCATGGGCCGCGCGCTCGGAGTGCTGCACGTCACCGCGGCGGAGGGCGCCCCCCCGAGCGCCCTCGCCGTCGAGCAGCTGACGTTGCTGGCCACGCAGGCCGGCGCGCGCATCGGCACGGTCCGCGCGTTCGAGCGGTCTCAGCTGCAGGCCGCAACCGACGGTCTCACTGGCCTCCCCAACCGGCGCACCACGCAGACCCATCTTCGCGGCCTGCTCAAAGGCGGGCACGACTTCGCGCTCGCGCTCGCCGACCTCGACGAATTCAAGAAGCTCAACGACAAGCACGGCCACGAGGCCGGCGACCGCGCCCTGCGCCTGTTCGCACAGGTCTGCCAGAGCGTTCTGCGCGACCACGACGTCGTCGCCCGCTGGGGCGGCGAGGAGTTCGTGCTCGTCCTACCCGAGCTGGAGCGCCAGGGAGCGCTGCTCGTGCTCGAGCGCATTCGTGAGCGCCTCGCCGAGTCGCACGTCGGCAGCCATCCCCGCTTCACGGCGAGCTTCGGTCTGACCGACTCCACGCAGGCCGCCTCGATCGAGCAGCTTCTTCAGATCGCCGATACCGCGCTCTATGACGCGAAGGCCGCCGGACGCGACCGCATCGTCGTCGGCGTGCCGCCGCTGAGCGAGCCGATCACGCTCGCCGACGGTCCGGGGACCGACGCCTCGCCCCGCGACTACGCCACGCGGGCACGACGCCGACCGGCCTTCCACTCAGCCGCCGACGAAGAGGAACCGGGACCGAACGGGATCGACGTCGGCTGAGCTAGCCGGCATCCGCCGAAGCGGGCACGGAGTCGGCGCGCTCGGGGGCGATCCAGCTCGTGAAGAACTCCTGCACCGCGGCTGCCTCCATCGGCCGCGCGAAGAGGAAGCCCTGGCCGCTGTCGCAGTCCTCTTGGCGCAACAGCGACAGCTCCTGCTCCTCCTCGATGCCCTCGGCGAACGTCCTGATGTCGAGAGCCTTGCCGAGCTGCACGAGCGTGTGGATCAGCGTCTCGCCCTCTTTGCGCTGTTTCAACCCGGAGACGAACGAGCGGTCGATCTTGAGCGCGTCCACAGGGAACCTCTGCAGGTGCGCCAGTGAGGAGTAGCCGGTGCCGAAGTCGTCGATCGCGATGCGAACGCCGAGTGCCTTGATCGCCCGCAGCCGTCGGGCCGTGTCCTCGATGTTGTTCATCAGGGTCGTCTCCGTGATCTCGATCGTGAGCGCGTCGGGGTCGAGTCGGCTCTGCGAAAGCGCGGCTTCGATGTCGGCGACGAGCTGATCGGTGTCCAACTGACGCCCCGACACGTTCACCGCCACGTCGATGTGGTGTCCGGCGGCGCGCCATCCCATCGCTTGGCGGCACGCCTCCGAGAGCACCCATCTGCCGACCGCGACGATCAGGCCCGTCTCCTCGAGCAGCGGGATGAACGCGTCCGGCTGCACGAAGCCGCGCTTGGAGCTCTGCCAGCGCAGCAGCGCCTCGACCGCCGTCGGTTGCATGCTGGCGAGGTCGAGCGTGGGCTGATAGGCGAGCACGAACTCGCCGTGCTCGAGCGCTTCGCGCAGCTCCATCTCGAGCTCCATGCGGTTCTGCACAGTGTCTTTCATCGAGCTCTCGAACACGACGAAGCCGTTTCGCCCGTCCCACTTGGCCCGATACATCGCGATGTCGGCGTCACGCAGAAGATCGGCGGCGGCGACGTGCTCGCCGACCGACACGCCGATGCTCGCGCTGACGGTGACGCTCGTCTGGAGACCGGGGCCCAGCGCAAATGGCTGCTTGAGCGCCTCCAGCACACGCTCCGCGACCAGCTCGGGCCCGCTCGTCGCCGAGACTTCCTCGACGACGACGACGAACTCGTCGCCGCCGAGGCGGCCCAGAGCATCGGAGCCGCGAACGACCGTGTCCAGCCTCGCCGCGACCGCCTGAAGCAGTTCGTCGCCGACGTTGTGTCCGAGCGTGTCGTTGATGCTCTTGAAGTTGTCGAGATCGATGAACAGCGCCGCCACCGGAGCGTTGTTGCGCGAGGTGCGCGCGAGCATCTGCTCTGCGCGATCGAGGATCAGCGTCCGGTTGGGCAGGCCCGTGAGTGGGTCGTGCGTGGCGAGGAAGGCGAGCTCGTCCTCGCGCCGCTTGAGCTCCTCGTCGGTCAGCTCACGCTCGCGCTCGAAGCACTCGCACACCTTGAGGATGCTGAGCTCGAGGCTCAGCTGCAGCATGTTCAGCGCGCGATCGAGCGCCTCCTCGGAGACCTCCAGCGTGGCGGCGCACTCGCGCAGCACATCGGCCATCACGTTGCGCCACCAGAGGCTGCGGCGCGTGACCTCGTGAAGCGACGCGGCCCGGTGCGCCGCGAGCTCGCCGAAGATCCTCGACGTCGCTCTGCTCGCCTCGTGCGTGACCGCGATGTCGTCACCGGCGATCCAGCGTGCGACGGCCGTCGTCGACGCGACGCAGATGTCTTCGAAGCTGCTCTGCACGGGCGCATCGACGGTCTGCCCCGAGTTGGCCGTGTGCGCGACGGTCTGGGCGAGCACGTCCGAGCAACGGGCAAGGGTGGCGTCGCCGAGGCGGCGGAGATCGGCCGCCAGTGCCTCCGATGACGGCGTCGGGCGCTCGACGTGGCCACGATCCGGTTCCAGGTTCGGCAGCGGCCCGGTCATCCCAACAATCATCGGCGGATCGGGCCGATTCCTGAACAGCGCTGGACCGAGGTCATCGTTTGCGCGACGAACGCGCCGCCCGCTCTGCTGGGGCAGCCTCCGCCGCTGCGCGATGTCCGGCCCCAGAGCCGGCCCCGCTCAGGCGCCCGCGCGAGGAGCCATCAGCCGCGGGCGCCGGCGCAGGCGCTCGCCGACGCCCGTCTCCGTCAGCACGCGCTCGACCTGACGCTGGGCCGGTGACAGCGAGTAGCTGCACTCGTGCCGTTCGCACATCGCCTGCCCCTGCAGGATGGCGCGCAGCCCGGTGGAGTCCATGAACTCGATTCCGGCGAGGTTCAGTGCGAGCTCCTTCACGCCGGAGGCGCAGGCGTCGGCGATGACCGACTCGAGGATCTGCGACGAGGCGACGTCGAGCTCGCCGCTGAGGATGATCGTCTGGCGGTCGCCTTCGCTCTTGCTGTTGATCCGCAGGCGCCCGATCGTGCCGCCCGGCGCCGACGGCTGGTCGCTGACCGTGATCAGCGCGACCGCCTGGTCGTCGCGGACGAGGCACCGCGGGCAGACGTCGCCGCGCGACCCCTTGTAGGGCACGGCGAGCCCACATCTCAAGCACTTCAAACGCAGCACCTCACTCCTCCCAGAGCCGGGCAGTGGCGTTCCAAATACCCGAAGGGCAGGCCGGCAAACCAGCAGTGGACAACCGGTCGAGCCGAGCGGCCGGCAGCGGCCCGCTCGGGGATGCCGTGCGACATCATTCCGCCGATGAACCGTCGCCCGACCGAAGCGTCTCTGCTTGCACGCGCGCTCGCGCTCGTGTTGCCTGCGATCGCGGTTCTCGCCGCCGCCGGCAACGCTGCGGCGCTCGGCATCCCCTTCTCGACGGCGAGTGGTCACGTGGTCCAACGTCAACCGGGGGCCGGGACCTGCCACGCGCGCGGGTCCGGTCTCTACGCGACGCCCGATCCCCACTGCACCCCGGGGGCGCTCAACCCGGCGGTCCGGCAGGCGAGCATCGACGCGACGATCTGCCGCGCGGGTTGGACGGCCACGGTGCGGCCGCCCGAGTCGATCACCGCGCGCGAGAAGCTCATGAGCATGGACGCTTACGGAGACGGCGCGCGCACCTCCGCATACGAGTACGACCACCTCGTGCCGCTCGAGCTGGGTGGGGCGGTCAACGATCCGCGCAACCTCTGGCCGGAGCCCGATTACCCGCTCCGCGCCGGCTTCTACCTGAACCCCAAGGACCGTCTCGAGCGAGCCCTCAACCGGCTGGTGTGCAAGCGACGGATGTCGCTCGCCGCGGCCCAGCGCTTGATCGCGCGCGAATGGCCGACCGCGTTCGGCGCCTACGGCTAGACGTGCGCCCGCGACGAATGGCCGCGCCGATCCGGTCCTTGCCCGCGCGACCGGCGTCCCGCGGCCCCAGCCGTGCCATAGGTAGCGCTGATGGCGCCTGACCAATTGGTATTGGCTTTCTCAGCCCCATCGATGGAGACTGGGCGAGACCAGATCGGCTACCTAGAGAGGACAACTCAGGTGCTGTTGATCGTAGTCGCGCCTTCGTGGCTCGGCGTGGTCACGTTGGTCACCGCTCTATGCAGGGCAGCGGCCATCGAGAACGCGCCCCGTCCGCCGAACACACAATTGACCTAGCTGCCCTTCCCGGCAGCGCCGCACATCCCTCCCGATGCTGCTGGGGGTATCCCTCCCCCCGGCTCCTCACGCGGGACGGGGGCGAAATCCTTGCGCTCCCGTCCCGCGCTCTCCTCGGACGTCGGTGCAGGTTCTCCGGTCGGCTGCTCTGCCGCTCGAGTCGAGAGGTCGTGCTTTTGAGCGAACGTCACGATCGTCGCGACGAGCGGGTTGCGACGACCCTTGTGGCCGACCAGGACGATCTCCGACGGCGAGGCGTCGCGGAGCGGGATCGCCACGATCATCGGCAGCACGCTCACGATCACCCTGGCGACCGAGGCCGGCACGGTCGTGATCGCCTCGCGCGCAGCAAGCGCGGCGAGGACCTCCTGGGGACTCGTCGCGCGATCCACGGTGACCCGGTCGGGCGGGGAGCCGCGGTGGTCGTCCAAGCTCCAAAAGCCGGCCCACGCGCGGTCCACATCGGGGTGAAAAGCGATGAACTCCTCCCCGAACACCTCATCGACGCTCACCTCGGCGCGCCCGGCGACGGGATGATCGCGAGGGGCCAGGACCACCCGCGGTTCACGCCGGAGCAACCGTGCCCACACGTTCGGGTCGGCCGGGGGCAGGTGGCACGCCGCGACGTCCACCTCCGCCATCCAGGACGAGGTCGGCGATGTGGGGAACGGCAGCTCTCGGTAGCGGAGCTGGATGTTCGGATAGGAGGCGACGAAGTCTCCGAGCAGGCCGGGGCTGTCCAGCCCGGGCGGGGCGCCCAAGAAGCCGAACTCGACCTCTCCCGTCTTCGTGCGAGCCAGCGCTTCGGCCGTCTCGAGTGCGTCCTCGTCCGCTGCGACCGCGAGGCGTGCCTTCTCGAACAGGCGCTCGCCGGCGCTCGTCGGGCGCACGCCCCTGGCGTGCCGCTCGAGCAGCTGCACACCGACTTCGGCCTCGAGCTGTGCGATCGCCTGCGACAGAGCCGGTTGCGCGATGTGGAGCTTGGCGGCCGCGCGTGTGATCTGACCCTCCTCGACGACGGCGACGAAATAGCGAAGGTGACCACGCCGAAAGGACATGGCCGTCTATGTACGGAAGCTGCTCAGTGCCGGCCCTTCCCATCCAGCAGCTCGCGCTCGGGCTCGGACGCGGCCACGCTCGCCGCGACGTTCAAGAGCGCGTCGGCGAGCGGATGAGATCCCTCGGACGGACAGACCAACGACAGCACGGCCGGGGCGGCATCGCGGAGAGGGAACACGATCAGGTCGGGCAGTGCGTCATGTGCGATCTTGGCGTCACACGCGGGCACCGCCGTGATCGCGGCGCCGGTCGACATGATGCCGAGCATCTGCAGCGATGTCGACGCATGGCCGGCGGTGATCGCGCGAGGCGGTCCGCCGCGATGATCGTCGAGGCTGTGAAACGCCGCCCACGACGGCTGGACATCCGGGTGGTAGCCGATGAAGGTCTGATCGAGCACCGCGTCCAGCCTCAGCTCGGCCTCGGCCTCCTTCGCCAGCGGGTGAGTCGTGTGGGCGACGATTGCGCGGGGCTCGAAGCGGACGCGTTGGGTACGGATCCCGGGTTCGAGATCCGGCTGGTGGCAGTAGGCCACATCAACCTCCTCCAGCCACGAGCGCGTCGTCCCCCGCGGGAACGGCAGGTCCCGGAACGAGAGCTCCGCGTCGGGGTGAATGCGTCGAAACTCGGCGAACAGGTCGGGCGCGCTGATCGTGGGCGGTGGCCCCACGAAGCCGACCTCGACGGTCCCGCTCGCCCTGCGGGCCAAGGACAGCGCCTCTCGTTCGGCGTCGTGCGCGGTCTCCACCGCGATCCGCGCCTTCGGAAGGAAGCTCTCGCCGTCCGGCGTCAGCCTGACCCCGCGCGAATGCCGTTCCAACAGTTGCAGGCCAAGCTCGGACTCCAGCTGCGAGATCGCCTGCGACAGCGCCGGTTGGGCGATTTCAAGCCGCTTCGCCGCGCTCGTGACCTGGCCCTCCTCGGCGACGGTCACGAAATAGCGCAGTTGGGCTGGCTTGAAGGGCATCGAGGCGGACCGCGTCGATAGTGTCGGCGTCGCGTCAGCAGCCGGCAGAGTACCAATACCCAGAACCGTGAGGCCGCGAGGTATCACCGCCGGAACCCGTGGCGCCGCCCGTATAGGCAACGTCAATACGGCGTCCTCGATCGGTATGAGCTCGGCTCGTCAAACGTGCCCAGAGGCTCAGCGTCCAGGCTATTCTCGGTGTGTGGCTGGGATTTGCCTACACGTGATCGCTCGCCACCCGGTGGCGCTGCGCCCGGCTCGTGCGCCCGCCCCGACGATCGCCCAGCGAAGCGGCTAGACGGAGGGCGAGCGTGCGGCGCGCGGCCATCGGCTTCTCACGAAACGCTCGGGCCATCGCGCAGCTGCTCCTGCGCCCGTTCGGCTACCTCGCGTTCACCGTGGCCGTGTGGGCGCTCGCGATCTGCGCACGGCTGCTCGGTCGGGAGCACGATCTGGGCGGCTTCGCCGGCCGTCTGGCGCTGGCCTTCGGTCGCCATCCCGAGTTGACGAGGCAGGGCCTGCGGGTCGCGTGGACGTTGTGGGGTTTCGCCTTGGTGCTCGCCTGCAGCCCGCTCGATCCGCTCGCGACCTGGTGGGACGAGGTGGTGCTCGTCGCGATCGCAGCCGGCATGCTCTGGCAGCGGCTCTTCACCGGTCCGCCCGGCTCGGTCTGAGCGCGGGAGCAGCCGGCGCCCGACCTCCGTGCGCGCGTCAGCGCACCCGGCGCCGCGCCCGCACCGCCTCTGCGAGCCCCGCCAACACCTCCTCGGTGCCCTCCCACGACATGCACGCGTCGGTGATCGACTGCCCGTAGGTCGGCGTCACTCCGTCCTTCAGGTCCTGGCGCCCGGCGACGATGAACGACTCGAGCATGACCCCGACGAGCGCGGCGTTGCCACCAGAGATCTGAGCGGCGATGTCGGCGGCCACGCCGGGCTGGCGCCCGGCGTCCTTGCCGCTGTTGTCGTGCGAGGCGTCGACGACGACCCGCTCCGGCAGCCCGACCGCACGCAGCCGCTCTAGCGCGTCGCCCACCCCCTCGGCGTCGTAGTTGGGGACCGCGCGTCCGCCCCGCAGGATCACGTGACAGTCGTGGTTGCCGCGCGTGTGCAGTACGGCTGGGCTCCCGGCGAGGTCGATCCCGGCGAACGTGTGCGGCACGGCGGCCGCGCGCACCGCATCGACCGCCACCGCCAGGTTTCCATCGGTGCGGTTCTTGAAGCCCACGGGCATCGACAGCCCGGAGGCGAGCTGGCGGTGGATCTGGCTCTCGGTCGTACGCGCCCCGATCGCCCCCCAGCTGACCGCATCGGCGATGTATTGCGGCGTGATCGGGTCGAGGAACTCACAGCCGACAGGCAGGTCGAGCGCGAGCACCTCGAGCAGCAGCTTGCGCGCGAGCCGCAGGCCCTCGTTGACGTCGCCCGTGTCGTCGAGGTGCGGGTCGTTGATCAACCCCTTCCACCCCGTCGTGGTGCGCGGCTTCTCGAAGTACACGCGCATCACCACGAGCAGGTCGTCGCTCAGCTCGCGTGCGGCGGTGCTGAGCCGCCCGGCATAGTCGAGCGCCGCGTCCGGATCGTGCACGCTGCAGGGCCCGACGACGACGAGCAGGCGGTCGTCGATCCGGTCGAGCACCTCCGCGACAGCCGAGCGCCCGCGCAGGACGAACTCCTCCAAGCCCGGCGCGAGCGGTTGCTCGTCGAGCAGGACGCGCGGAGAGATCAGGCCCGTGACCCATGCAATCCGCTGGTCACGAACGTGATCCAGCTGCTCGGAGGGGCCAGCGGACATCGTTGCGATCGTACCAACAGGCGCGTCCCCGGCCATCTGAGGAACCTGCGCTATCGCGGCGCCAGCGGCGCGCGCGGGTAAGCCCCGGTGCAAGACCCGGCGGTTTCGTCTCCATCCCGCTCCCGGCGCGGCTAACTTAGCCCGATGCGGGTCGCCACCTGGAACGTGAACTCGGTCAAGCAGCGCGTGCCGCGCCTACTGCCCTGGCTCGACGAGCGCAGGCCCGACGTCGTCTGCCTGCAGGAGACGAAGCTGGCCGACGAGGCCTTCGAGCAGTTGCTCGGCGAGGAGCTGGCGGCACGTGGCTACGAGCTCGCCCTCAGCGGCGAGGCCCAGTGGAACGGCGTCGCGATCCTCTCCCGTGTCGGCTTGCACGACGTCGTGCGCGGGCTCCCTGGTGGACCCGGCTTTCCCCACGCCGAGGCGCGCGCCGTCTCGGCCGGCTGTGCCGGAGTCCGCGTGCACTCCGTCTACGTGCCCAACGGGCGGGAGCCGGGGTCCGAGCACTACCGCTACAAGCTCGCCTGGCTGGCGTCGCTGCGCGAGCTGGTCGCGGCCGACCCGCGATCGGCGCTCGTCTGCGGCGACATGAACATCGCGCCGACCGACGGCGACGTGTTCGACCCGCAGGCCTACGTCGGCCACACCCACGTAACGGCTCCCGAGCGGGCGGCCCTGGCAGAGCTTCAGGCACTCGGCCTCAGCGACGTGGTGCGCGATCGCTGGCCCGAGCAGCGCGTGTTCACCTATTGGGACTACCGCGCCGGCATGTTCCATCAGGACCTGGGCATGCGGATCGACCTGGTCCTCGCCGGAGCAGCCGTGGCCGGGCGCGTCGAGGCCGCATGGGTCGACCGCCAGGCACGCAAGGGCAAGGGGCCGAGCGATCACGCCCCCGTGATCGTCGATCTCGACGAGGCACCCGACGGCGACATCGGGCCGGTGGTGCCACCGCCGTCGGCGCCGGTACTGAAGAAGGGCGCGCGCAAGCTGCCGCAGTCCCGCTGAGCGTTGCGCTGGCGGGGCCCCGCGATCGTGCATCATCCTTTGTGCCTTGGAGCCGACGCGCGAGATCCGCTCGTGGCTGATGGACATGGACGGGGTGCTCGTCCGTGAGGAGCAGGCGATCCCGGGCGCCGATCGCTTCCTGGCCCGTCTGCGCGCGCTGGGCACACCGTTCCTCGTGCTCACGAACAACTCGATCTACACGCCCAGAGACCTCGTCGCGCGGCTCGCCGCGAGCGGTCTCGAGGTGCCCGAGGAGTCGATCTGGACCTCGGCCCTGGCCACGGCCCGTTTCCTCGAGGATCAGCGTCCCGGCGGCTCGGCGTTCGTGATCGGCGAGTCGGGCCTGACCACGGCCCTGCACAGCGCCGGTTACACGCTCACCGATCGCGAGCCCGACTACGTCGTCCTGGGCGAGACGCGGACGTACTCCTTCGAGCGGATCACCCGTGCGATCAGGCTGATTGCGGCGGGCGCCAGGTTCATCGCCACCAATCCCGACCCGACCGGCCCGAGCGCAGCCGGGCCGCTGCCCGCGACAGGCTCGGTCGCCGCTCTGATCAGTCGCGCCACCGGCGTCGATCCATACTTCGTCGGCAAGCCCAACCCGTTGATGATGCGCTCCGCGCTGAACGCGATCGACGCCCACTCCGAGACCGCCGCGATGGTCGGCGACCGGATGGACACCGACATCGTCTCCGGCCTCGAGGCCGGCATGGAAACGATCCTCGTGCTCACCGGCGTCACCACGCGCGCGGCAGCCGGGCGCTTCCCCTACCGCGCATCGAAGATAGTCGACTCCGTCGCCGATCTCAGCGATGGGCTCCGCTAGTTGGGCGGGTACCGGGCCGCGGGACCCGCTTGGCCCGCCCTGAAGATCGCCCCGAAGATCGGCGGCGCGCAGATGCCGGTTTCGATTCCGCTCTCACGGGGAATTCCTAGCCATTGGGCAAAAGGTTCTTTATTGTTTGACATAACGTGCCACGAGGACGGATGCTCCAAACCTCTGGGAAACACCGTCGCTTCTGTTTGAGCGCGTTCGTCCTCGCCTTGCTCGCCACGCTTCTGCTCGCCGCCGGCGCGCACGCCGAAGCGTCGCTCGAAGGACAGGAACCCAGCGCTGGGACCTCGCAGGAAACGCAGCAGCCGGCGCAGGAAGGCGGGGGAGCCGGTGGGGAAGCGCCTGACGGCGGCAGCGGCGAACAGGCGCCGCCGACCAGCGTTGAAACGCCGGTCGAAGTCCCCGCCGTCGAGGCACCGCCGGTAGAAACGCCGGTCGAAGTCCCGACCGTGGAAGTGCCGTCGGTCGAAGTACCCGCCGTGGAAGTGCCGCCGGTCGAAGTACCCGCCGTGGAAGTGCCGCCGGTCCAAGCGCCGCCGGTCGAAGGCTCGCCGGTAGAAGTGCCTGCCGAAGTGCCGGCCGCGGAAGTGCCACCGGTCGAAGCACCCCCGGTCGAAGTCCCTGCGGTGGAAGTGCCGCCGGTGGAAGCGCCGGTAGAAGTGCCCGTCGTGGACGCTCCGCCGGTAGAAGCACCCCCGGTCGAAGTCCCCGCGGTCGAGGCGCCGCCGGCGGAAGCGGGCCCCGCCGAAGCGTCGAGCGGCGCGCCCCCGCGTGAAGCGGAGACGACGAGCTCGCGCGAAACCCCCGAAGAACCGACGCAGGGGAAATCCGGCGAGAGCTCCGAAGAAGCAGGGCTCGTGAGCGACGGCGGGTCCTCGCTCCATACACCCTCCGGCCAGTCACCCGCCACGGAACCGTCCGCTCGCGCCGGGCTGACCAACGCGACGCTTGCGACGGTCACGGCGCCGATCGCCGAGGTGGCCGAGCGCGCCCAGACGTCGCCCAAAGCACGAGGCGCGGTCGCGACCATGGGGATGGAGGACGCCGACTACAGCTGCGGGCTCTCGTCGCTGGGCGGGGACATGACCAACAGCTGCACGGCCGGCTGGCTCACCTCCTCGCGCGACCCCGCCTCTGCGCCGACGGTGGCCGCGGTCGCGGAAGTCTCCTCATTGGTCCCTGCCGCCCCCAGGGGCAACTGGCCCAGTGACGGCGGGCGCGGCGGTCCCTCGTCGGCCGACCCCCCGGCGACGCCATCGCCGGGGTCTGCTCCGAGTGGCGCCTCGGGCGCGGTCGCCGGTGGCGCCTCGGGATCCGGGGTTTCGATCTTCCTCACCCTCGCAGGGCTCCTGCTGCTGGGAGCCCCTCGCGTCCTGCGACGCCTGTGGCTCTCCTTCGAGCCCTGGCTCGCCGGCTGCCTAGTGCTGATCCCAGAGCACCCGGACTAGACCTCCCGGTCGGTCCACCCTCGCGCCGGCATCGAAGATCGGCGCGCATGCAAGCAACTGGAGGCTTCTGGAAGGGACTGGGAGAAAGATGAAACGCCATCAGATGGAGATGGCCGAGAGCGTCATCGCAGGGAGAGATCACGCAGCCGCCGGGAGCGGCGCCGTCGATCGGACGCACACCGCCCACGACAACAACCAACGCAACCCCGCAGCGCCCGGCAAGCCGGCGGCGCGCAACCAGGCCAGATTCGCGCAGCTTCGCGCGGCCAGCAGGATGCACACGCTGGTCCTGTCCGGGTCGCTCGACCGCGGCTCGGTGCACGAGCTGGAACGTGAGATCGAGCGAGTCTGCGCCGAAGGGGTCGCCGGCATCACGCTCGACCTGCGCGGGCTGAGCTACATCGAACCGATCGGCGTGGCCGTGATCGGCATTCGCTGCCGGCTCTGCCTCCGCCGTGGCTTCGAGTTCGCGCTGGTCCGGGGACCCCGCAACGTACAGCGCGCCTTCGAGAAGGCCGGGCTGAGCGAGCGGCTGCCGTTCACGGACGCAGCGGCCCGCGAGCGGAAGGCATGGCCGGCGCGGAGGACCGCGGCGCCGGAGCTCGACGCGGCGCCTGCGCAGGCGCAGGCACCGGCGCCGGCGCTGATGCTGGCGCAGCCGTTCAACCCCGTGGCCGGTGGTGGTCGCAGGTGAGGAGCACGAACGCCGCGCGATGAGGCGGTCGGCACGGTGAGCGCCGTGCCGACCGGCCTCTCGTGCGCTCGGGCGCGTTTGAGCGCCTCTCGATCCAGGTGATCGATCCGCCTCAGCGGCGGCGCACGGTCGGCGCGCGCGCTTGCAGATGCTCCTCGGCCTCAGGTTCCAACGGCGCCGGCTGCGGCGGGCGACGGAACGATCTCGGATGCCAGCGCTCGGGGGTGCTGGGCTCGGAGCGGGCCCGCCCCGAGCGCATCCCGATCAGGAGCGCCAGCGAGTTGATCAGCCCGACGCCGGTGAGGATCGCGGCAATGACGCCCGCGAGCATCAGAGCGAGGATGGTGAGCCCGATGAGTGCGGCTGCGAGCAGCAGCGCCACCATCCTCCGGGGTTCTACGCCGGCGCGAACTCTCCTGCGGCCGCTGGCCTGGCCGCCGCGCGCCCCTGCGCCACACCGGCTGCGATCACCTCGCCCCGCCTGCGCGGGTCCATCAGGTCCGACCCCATCGCCGCGGCGCTGGCGGCATCCGGGTTGATCGTCCGCACCCGCGCCCCGCGTCTGCGCAGCACGAGGCCCTCGCTCGCGGCGATGCCGCGCGAGATCGGGCCGAACGCTCCCGCCGGATTGCCGAGCGCCGGCGCCAGCGAGCCGGTCGGGTTCAGGCAGAGCACACGATCGCCGCGCTCGACGTCGGCCACGTCCATGTTCGTGGGGCTCCACGCGCCGCCATCGACATAGCGGCGACCGCCGGCCTCGAGTGGACGGAACACGCCCGGAATCGCGCAGGAGGCCTGCACGGCTTCGGCCACCGACAGATCGGGCGCGCCGGGCGCTCCGAAGACCACCCGCCTGCCGCTGGCGAGGTCGACGGCGGCGACGCGCAGGCGCCCGTCCCAGCTCGCCCCCGTCCGTTCGATCAGGCGGCCCAGCTCCTCGAGCGAGCGGCGAGAAATCGGAATCCGGCTCAGCAGCGTGCGCCGCAGCAGGGCGCCGCCTGGGGCGCTGGAGGCTAGCACCAGCGACGCCAGCGGGGCCGCCGCCACGCGCGCCAGCTCGCCGGCCGCCGACAGTGCCCGGCGCGCGTTCGATGACCTCTCTGCGGCCACGGCATCGCCGCCGTCGCGCCAGCCCTGCGCCCCGAGCCGCTCGGACGGATCGACCCCCGCCACCAGCGAGGCCGCGACGATCGATCCGGCCGAGGTGCCGATGTAGCGCCGGCACGCGCGAGCGTCGAACGATCCAGCGTGGCCGAGGCCGGCGAGCACGGCGCTCATCCACGCCTCGCCGAGCGTGCCGCCGCCACCGAGCACGAGCACCTCGGGCGTCCGCATCCTCCCCAGGCTAGCCAGTCCGATGGGTCGAGCCGTTCGCGCCCGTTTCCGGCGCATCGGCCCAACCCCGCCACAATGCGTGCATGTCCACGCGGCTGCACGACCCGCCCAGCGTTGCCCGCGAAGACCTGGAGGGCCCCGAGCAGCTGAGCGGGCGCAGGGTCCGCTCGCGACTGCTGTTCCTGCTCGCGCTGATCGCCGCCGTGGTCGCCGCCGTCACGCTGCTGCCCGGACTGGGCGAGCTGCGCAGCCGCCTCGCGCACGCGAGTCCCGGCTGGCTCGTGCTCGGCGTCGCTCTGAAGATCCTCTCCGGGCTCGGCTACGTCGTCGTCTTTCGCATGGTCTTCTGCCGGGCGATGTCGTGGCGGGTCAGCTTTCAGATCGGCATGTCCGAGCTGGGGGCGAACGCGCTGATCCCGACCGGCGGCGCCGGCGGCCTGGCGCTCGGCGCCTGGGCGCTCAAACGGGGTGGCATGGGCGGCGAGGTGATCGCCCGCCGGACGGTCGCCTTCTTCCTGCTGACCAGCCTTCCCAACGTGCTCGGGGTGATCGTGCTCGGCACGGCGCTCGCCACCGGCGTGATCGGCGGCGAGGGCGACCTGCTGCTGACGCTGCTGCCGGCGGCGATCGCCGCGGGTGCGATCGGGCTCGCGATCTTCGCCGGCGGCCTGGCGACGCGCGCGCGAGAGCGCCTGGACCGTCGCCGTGACGGCGAGCCGTCAAGGCGCGAGTTGCTCGTCGTCAAGACGCTCGGCGCGATCGGCGAGGGCGTGCGCGAGGCGCTTGCACTGCTGCGCGAGGGCAACGCGTTGTTGATCCTCGGCCTGATCGCCTACCTGGCGTTCGACGTGACGATCGTGTGGGCCACGTTCCGCTCGCTCGGACCCGCGCCTGCGCTGGCGATCCTGTGGATCGCCTACCTGATCGGCGAGCTCGGCGGCCTGATCCCGGTCCCGGGCGGCATCGGCGGCGTCGACGCCGGCCTCGTCGGCACGCTCGCGCTCTACGGCGTGTCACTCACCTCCGCGACCGGTGCCGTGCTCGCCTACCGGGCAATCGCGCTGTGGGTGCCCGCCGTGATCGGCGGCATATCGTTCCTCGCCCTGCGGCGGACTCTGCGCGACGAGGCTGCGCAGATCGCCGTGTGCGCGCCCCAGGAGGAGATCGAGGTGATCGGGCTCGGGCGCGTGACGATCAGCGGCCGATCTTGATTCGATCCGGCCGGGCACGACGGCGAAGGAAGAGGACGGTCATGAGGCGCACGCGATGAGCAATCAGCAGGAGAGCGTCCAAGCGCCGCGTGCGCCGCGAATCGAGCTGGTGCTGGCCGACGTCGACGGCACGCTGGTCACCTCCGAGAAGGAGCTGACGCAGCGCGCGATCGATGCCGTCGCCGCCCTCGGGGAGGCCGGCATCGCCTTCGCCCTCACGAGCGGGCGCCCGCCCCGCGGGATGGAGATGCTGGTCGAGCCGCTCGCGCTGGAGCTGCCGCTGGCGGCGTTCAACGGCGGGCTGTTCACCCGCCCTGACATGTCGGTGATCGAGGAACGCTCGATCGCGCCGGAGCTCGTCGCGCCGACGCTCGAGCTGCTCGAGCAGCACGGCCTCGACGCGTGGCTCTACCGCGGCGCCGACTGGCTCGTGCGCAGCGTCCAGGCGCCGCACATCCGCAAAGAGGCCGACACGGTCCGCTTCGAGCCGACCGTCGTCGAGAGCTTCGCGGGCATCGACGAGGGGATCGCCAAGATCGTCGGCATCAGCGACGAGCTCGACCGCGTCGCCGAGGCCGAGACGGCGGCGCGGGCGAAGTTCGGCGACCACGTGTCGGCGGCGCGCTCGCAGCCCTACTACCTGGACGTGACCCATCCCGAGGCCAACAAGGGCGCCGTCGCGCGCTACCTGTCCCGCCGGCTCGAGATCCCGCCGGAGCGGATTGCGACGCTCGGTGACCAGCCCAACGACGTGCTCATGTTCGCCCACTCGGGGCTCAGCATCGCCATGGGCAACGCCGGACGCGAGGTTCAGCGCGCGGCCCGGCGGGTGACGGCGTCGAACGACGAGGAGGGGTTTGCGCTGGCGATCGAGCGGTTCGTGCTCGCGCCCTCGACCTGAGCCGGGCCCCACGCCTCAGCATGCGTGGAATCGGTCGATCTCGATCGACACGAGCGTCGGGGCCGGCAGTCCGCGCGGGGTCACGCGCCGGCTCGTGGCGACGAGCAGGCCGTCGATCCAGCGGTGCTCGCGGCAGACGTGTTTGGCGCGACCGAACGGCCCGAGGAAGACCTCGGCCGTGTAGTCGAGGCGCACGAGCACGGCGTTCTCGTCGAAGTGGAAGGTCTGGCGGCGGCTGTGGGCGGGGATGCGGTCGGGGAAGTCCACACGCAGCCTGCGCCGAGGCAGCTCGCGCACGAGCACGTCGTCCTCGGCGAAGACGAACGGCGTGGTCACGTAGCCCCAGAGCGCGTAGCCGCCGAAGTGCACGACGTCCTCGTCGGTCCAGCGCCCGCGCGTGGCCATCCCGGACGGGCGCGGACGCTCGCCGTCGAACGTGCCGAGTCCATGGACCTCGACGTGCGGCCGGCGCGGATCCACGGTCGCGCGCACCTCGCGCAGGGCTTCGGGCCGGCGCTTGAGCGCCATCGCCACGCCGCCGCAGCGCAGGGCCACCTCGATCGTCTCGATCTCGCGCCAGCGCTCGAGACCGCCGTGGGCCGCGAGCGTCTCATCGAGCAGCGTCATTCCCTATAGTTAACCAAATGGCTAATCAAGCTACGTTGGACCGCACGTTCGCGGCCTGCGCACACCCGATCCGTCGCGGCATCGTCGAACGGCTGGCCGCGCGCGAGGCAAGAGGCGCCGACGCGGGTGCTGCGCCCGAGACCGGTGCGCCCGGTCGCGTGGTCGGCATGTCGGTCGGCGAGGTGGCACGCGACTTCGCCGTATCCAAGCCCGCGATCAGCCGCCATCTGCGCGTCCTGGAGGAGGCGGGCGCGATTGTGCGCGTGGTCGACGGGCGCACGCATCGCCTGCGCCTGGCCGAGCAGCCGTTCGAGGACGCCGCCGATTGGATCGTTCAGCTGCGGGCGATGTGGGAGCGCAAGTTCGACGTCGTCGAGCAGTTCATCGCCGAAGGCCGCGGCGAAGGCGGCCGCGAAGGCCGCAGAGGGGGGCGGGCGTGAGCACGGGCGTGCTCGACGCCTTTCGCCTCGAGCGGACGTTCGTGGCGACGCCGGAGGAGGTCTTCGATGCGTGGACCAACCCGGTCGTGCTCGAGCGCTGGTGGGCGGCGGCGCCGAGTTGGAGCTCACCCGGCTGCGACGTCGACCTGCGCAGCGGCGGGCGCTACGTGCTGCGCATGCGCGACGACGAGGGCGAACTGCACGTCGTCGGCGGCGAGTACCGCGAGGTCGTACGTCCCCGGCGGCTCGTGTACACGTGGTGTTGGCAGGGCGAGGGTGGCCCCCATCCAGGACACGTGAGCCTCGTCACGGTCGAGTTTCACACCGATGGCGAGGGCACGAGGGTCGTGCTCGAACACAGCGGCCTGGCATCGCAGCAGTCGCTCGAAAGCCACGGCGAGGGCTGGAAGGCCTGTCTGGACAATCTCGCCAGTCGGGTGTTCCCTGCCGATTGATTCTATTAATTTAATAATATAAATAACAACCCGAAAGAGGTGAACGATGGGTAAGTATCTGTTTGCGTATCGAGGCGGGATGATGGAGGAGGACGAGCAGAAGCGCCAGGCAGCGATGCAGGCGTGGGGCGCGTGGTTCGGCAAGATCGGCGAGGCGATCGTCGACCCGGGCAACCCGTTCGCGGGGTCGAGGACGGTCAGCGGCAACGGGAGCGGCGCCGCGGCCTCGCAGCTGACCGGCTACACGGTCGTCAAGGCCGACAGCCTCGACGCGGCCAGCGCGCTCGCACAGGACTGCCCGGTGCTCGCCAGCGGCGGCAGCGTCGACGTGTACGAGACGATCGAGGTGTCGATGTAGCGAGCTCGCACCGACAGAACGCGATATGGCCTACGACGAGGAACTCGCCGATCGGATTCGCGAGCTGCTCGCGGACGAGAGCGGCGTCACGGAGATGTCGATGTTCGGCGGCCTGGCCTTCCTGCTCGGCGGGAACATGGCGGTCGCCGCATCGGGCCAGGGTGGGCTGCTCGTGCGCGTCGATCCGGCCCAGGGGGAGGAGCTGTTGTCGAGCCCTCACGCAAGCGCGATGATCATGCGCGGGCGCGCGATGACGGGCTGGTTGCGGGTCGACGCGCAGGCAGTTCGTCACAAGCGCGAGCTGGCCCGCTGGGTGCGGCGTGGCGTTGACTTCGCACGCTCGCTGCCGCCGAAGGGCTGAACACCAGCTAGGACCAGGACAGCTGAACCGCCACGAGCGCCGCGATCGAGACCAGGCACAGCACGTGCTCGCGGCCGATCGCGCGCGCCAGCGCGCGCTGGCGATCGGGCGTGTCGCGGCGCTCGCCCAGGCGTACGGCCGCCGGCACGGTCCGGGCGGCGGCGAGCCCGATCGGCGCCGCGGCGAGGGCGAGCGACACCCACGCCACTGCCGAGGGCACGCCGCCGCCGTCCACGATCTCCGCGACGATCGCGGCGAGCGTGGCGAGCATGACGGTCGCGATCAGGCGGTTCATCGGCCGCGCGGCGGTCGTCACGCGCGCGTAGTAGGAGGCGATCGAGGACAGGCGCTCCTCTCCCAGCTCGCGCCCGCCGGCGCCGAGCGCCTGGACGTCGAACATCAGATCGAACCACAGCACGGCGAGCAGGAAGCCGCCGCCGGCCGTCACGAAGGCGCTCATCGCGCGAACGTGCCGCCTGAAGCTTGCCCGGCATTCCCGCGGTAGCCTCTCTGGTTCACAAGGACCACAACCTAGTCCGCGCGATGACCGAGCACCTGCAGGGCACCGACCGCGTGCTTGCCCGGCTGCTGCCCGGCGGCTGAGCGCCTGTAGCGTGCAGGAGCATGGATGCGCTCCGGGACCGTGAGGACGCCGACGACGATGCCCCCGGCTTCGCAGAGCTGAGCGGCCGCGTCGACCTCGACGCGGCAGCCCGCGCGGTCGCTCGCGGCGCCGTGGCGACGCCGGCGATCGCGAGCCCCGACTTGAGCGAGCTCGCCGGTGGCCCGGTCGTGCTGAAGGCCGAGTCGCTGCAGGTCTCCGGCTCATTCAAGCTGCGCGGGGCGCTCGCCAAGCTGGCCGCGCTCGGCCCCGATGCGCGCGCGGGCCTGATCGCCGCGAGCGCCGGCAACCACGCGCGCGCGGTCGCCCAGGCGGCGCGCATCGCCGGCGTCGGCTGCGAGGTGTTCATGCCGCGCGACGCGCCCGTCTCGAAGGTGGCCGACGTGCAGCGACTCGGCGCGAGCGTGAGCCTGAGCGGTGGCTCGGTCGAGGAGTCGCTCGAGCTCGCGCGGGCGCGCGCCGCCGAGACGGGAGCGGAGCTGATCCATCCATTCGACGACCTCGACGTGATCGCAGGGCAGGGCACGCTCGGGCTCGAGCTGCTGCGCGACGTGCCCGAGCTGGCCCGCGTCGTCGTACCGGTCGGCGGCGGCGGGCTCGCCAGCGGCATCGGGATCGCGCTGCGCCGGGAGCGTCCGGACGTCCAGCTCGTCGGCGTGCAGGCCAGCGCCTGCGCGCCGCTGCCGCCGGCGCTCCAGGATCGCGACATCGAGTCCGTGCCCGAGGTCCCGGCCGCGGCCACGATCGCGGACGGGATCGCGCTGAAGCGGCCCGGAAAGCTGACGCTGGCGCTGTTGCGCGAGCTGCTCGGCGCGGTCGAGACGGTCAGCGAGGAGGAGATCGCCGACGCGATGGTGCTGCTGGCCGAACGCGCCAAGCTCGTCGCCGAGGGTGCCGGCGCGGTCTCCGTGGCAGCGCTGCTCGGCGGCCGCCTGGCCCCGATCACCGGCACGACCGTGGCGATCGTCTCCGGCGGCAACGTCGACAGCGGCCTGCTCGCCTCGCTGCTGCGCCGCCACGAAACGGCGGTGGGGCGGCGCGTGCGCGTGTTCACGCGTCTACCGGATCGCCCCGGCGTCCTCGCCGACCTGCTCAAGCTCGTCGCGGGCACGCGCGCCAACCTGCTCTCGCTCGAGCACCTGCGCGAGGCGGTCCCGCTGAACGTGCGCGAGACCGGGGTCGAGCTGACGCTCGAGACGCGCGGCCCCGAGCACGCCGAGCAGCTTCGCGCCGCGCTCGAGGCCGCCGGCTACGAGGTCACGTTCGAGTAGGGCGGCGTCGCCGCCGCGAGTCTCCGGACGGAGGTCCGCTCAGGCGTACATCGCATCGATCGCCTCCGCGTACTTCTCGGCGATCGGCTTGCGCTTGAGCTTCATCGTCGGCGTCAGCTCGTCGCCGCTGGGCAGCCAGTCGCCCTCGACGATCGTGAACTTCTTCACCTGTTCGACGCGGGCGAGCTTGGCGTTGGCCGCGTCGATCCCCTCCTGAACGGCGGCCCGTACGCGCTCGTCGTGGGCGAGCTGCTCGAGCCCGTTCTGCTCGACCCCCTGCGACTGCGCCCACATCGGCGCGAAGTCGGGGTCGAGCACGATCAGTGCCGTGTTGTACGGGCGCATGTCGCCGATGCAGCAGGCCTGGCCGATCAGCGGCGAGGCCGTCTTGAGCGTCGCCTCGATGTTCGCCGGCGACATGTTCTTGCCGCCCGCGCTGATGATCAGCTCCTTCTTGCGGTCGACGATCTTCAGGTAGCCGTCCTCGTCGAACTCGCCGATGTCTCCCGTGCGCAGGAACCCGTCCTCGGTGAAGGTCTCCTGCGTCTTCTCGGGCAGGTTGCGGTAGCCGAGCATCACGACGTCCGACCTGATCAGCACCTCGCCGTCCTCGTCGAGCTTCAGCTCGACGCCGGGCGCCGCCGGGCCGACCGTGCCGATCTTGATCTTCGCGCGCGGGTTGACCGATCCGGCGCCGCACGTCTCGCTCATCCCCCACAGCTCGGCCAGCGGAAGGCCGATGGCGTGGAAGAACTCGAGCACCTCGACCGGCGTCGGCGCGGCGCCGACGTTGATCGCCTCGACCTGGTCGAGGCCGAGCATCGTTCGCAGCCCCGCGAAGATCTCGGCGTCCGCGCGCGCGACCTGCTCGGCCAGCTCTGCCGGCACCGGCTCGCCCGCCTGTTCGAGGCGGACCTCGCGCAGGCTTGCCTCGAGCGCCGCGTGCACCTTCTCGCGCTGCTCCTCGGGCTGCGCCGCGAGCATCGTCTCGAGCCCCGCCTTCAGCTTCTCCCAGATGCGCGGCACCGCGAAGAACCAGCTCGGGCGCACTTCGGGCAGGTATGAGAGCACCTGGCGCGGGTCATCGCAGCAGGTGATCTGCAGGCCGAACACGATCGGCAGGTAGTGATGGGCGTTGCGCTCGGCCACGTGCGCGGCCGGCAGCCAGGAGATGACGCGCCCGTCGCGCGGGAACTCGATCAGCTGGTCGAGGCCCTCGACGGCGGCGAGCAGGTTGCGATGCACCAGCTGCACGCCCTTGGGCGGTCCCGTCGTGCCGGAGGTGTAGATCAGCGTCAGCACGTCGCTGCCCTGCAGTTGGGCGACCGAGGCCTCGACGTCGAAGCTTGGGTTCGAGCCCTCGACATCGGCGAGCGCGAGCGTGCCCTGCGGTGCCTCGCCGTCGACCACGATCACGTGCTCCAGCCCGGGAACCTGCGCACGCGCCTCGAGCACCTGCGCCAGGAACTGCTGCTCGCAGATCAGCATTTGCGCCTCGGCGTCCTCGAGCAGGTAGCGGATCTGCTCGGGCGAGTAGGTGTTGTAGATCGAGAATGGCGTCGCCCCGAGCATCATCGCCGCGAGGTCGCAGAGGTGAAACTCGGGGCGGTTGCTGAGCATCAGCGCGACCGTCTGCCCACGCTGCACGCCGAGCCGGGCCAGGCCACCGGCGATCGCGTCCACCCGCTCGCGCAGCTCGCCCCAGGTGATCGCGAAGGCGTCGTCCTTCGTCCGGATCGCGACATCGTCGGCGCGTTCGGCGGCCGTGATGCGGAATGCCTCCGCGACCGTGCTCGCGTCCACGGCCGGCGGGCGTCCCGGGCTCCCGGTCTGCGTGACAGCGCTCTGCATCGTCTCTCCTCCTGCTTGCCCTGATTCCCCGTGCAACTGCGTAGTTCAGCATATGCGCGCGCGGTGCACGCGCGCAGGGGCGGCTGCGCCGAGCGGCACCTCGCGATGACGAGGCGTGGCGCGGTCGGCTAGCCTCAAGCGGGATGGCCGGCGCGTTCGTAACCGGGGGTTCGGGCTTCGTCGGCGGGCGTTTGATCGCAAGGCTTCGCGGCGAAGGGCACTCGGTTCGCGCGCTCGCGCGCTCGCCGGCGTCGGCGGAGCGCGTGCGCTCGCTCGGCGCGGAGGCGGTGAGCGGCGAGCTGGGTGACATCGCCTCCATGCGCGCCGGGGCCGAAGGTTGCGAGCTCGCCTTCCACGCGGCCGCGTCGCTCGGCGACTGGGGACGGCGCGAGGATTTCGAGCGCGGCAACGTCGAGGGCACACGCAACGCGCTCGACGCGTGCGCCGAGGCCGGGGTGCGCCGCTTCGTCCACGTCAGCACCGAGGCCGTGCTGCTCGCCGGCGAGCCGCTGGTGGACGTCGATGAGACGGCACCGCTGCGGTTCGACTCGCGGGCGCTCTACAGCTCGACCAAGGCGCGCGCCGAGCGGCTCGTGCTCGACGCCAACCGAGCCGGGTTCGAGACCGTGGTCGTGCGCCCGCGCTTCGTCTGGGGCGCCGGCGACACGACGCTGCTGCCGCGCATGGTCGAGATGGTCCGCAGCGGGCGCTTCGCCTGGATCGGCGGCGGCCATCACAGGACCTCGACGACGCACGTCGAGAACACGGTCGAGGGCCTCGTCCTGGGCGCCACCCGCGGGCGGCCGGGCGAGGTCTACTTCGTCACCGACGGCGAGCCGGTCGAGTTCCGCGGGTTCGTCGGCGAACTGCTCCAGACGCAGGGCGTGAGCGCCCCCACGCGCAGCCTCCCCGACGCCGCCGGCCGTGTGCTGGCCGCCGTCGGCGAGACCGCGTGGAGCCGCCTGCCGCTCTCCGGCCAGCCGCCGCTCACGCGGTTTGCGTACTGGGCCTCCGCGCGGGAGTGCACGATCAGGATCGAGAAGGCACGCGAGCAGCTTGGCTACGTGCCGGTCAAGAGCCGCGCCGAGGGCATGGCCGAGCTTCGCGACGCGCCCGCGGCCAGCGCCGCGGCGGGTGGCTGAGCTGGCGCGCCTCAGCTAAGGGTGGCCTCAGCTAAGGGTGGAGTCGGCGTCCCGCTGCCGCGCGGCCCAGGTGGCGGCGGTCAACCGGTAGAGCACGTGACGGCGCAGGTGGGGCGGGCGCGCGAGCGGGTGCACGAAGTCGTCCGCCCGATCGCGGCTCATCCCGATCCGCACCATCACGGCCTGCGAGCGGACGTTGAGCTCGCTCGTCGTCGAGACGATCTCCTCGAGCCCGGCCCGCTGGAAGCCGAAGCGCAGCGCCGCGCGCGCGGCCTCGCTTGCGTAGCCCGCGCCCCATGCCGACCGCGCGAGGCGCCAGCCGACCTCGACGGCCGGCGTGAAGTGCGCGTGGAAGGCGACCGTGCTCAGCCCGGCCAGCCCGATCAGCTCGTCTCCGCCGCGCCGTTGCAGCGCCCACAGCCCGTAGCCGTGCTCCTCGAAGTGAGCCTCGATCGCAGCGAGGAACGCGTCGCTCTCAGCCCGCGACAAGGGGCCCGACAGCAGCTCCATCACGGCCGGGTCCGCGTTGATCCGCGCGAACGGCTCGCGATCGTCCGGGCGCCAGCGGCGCAGCAGCAGGCGCTCGGTGAGCAGCTCGTCCCGGCCGCGGATGGGCACCCGAGTCACTCGGCGATGCGCGCGACGCCGTTGACGTCGTCGCCGGCGACGAGCAGGAACTGGTTGCGCGCTCCGGCGCGGCGCGCTTCGCGATAGCGCCGGTACTCCTCGCTCTCGTAGAACTCGTCCGCCGCCTGGCGGGACGGCCACTCGATCAGCAGCAGCACCTGCGGCGGCGTGCGCTCTCCCTCGATCCGCTCGATCTGCATCGTTCGCGCCAGGTAGCGCCCGCCGCGACGTTCCACCATCGGCGTCACGTCGGCCACGTAGTCGCTCACCCAGCCCGGATCGGTCACGTCGAGCTCGGCGACGGCGTAGTACTTCACGGCTCCTCCTGTCGCTCGCTGGATCGCGAATACTAGGCCCACCGTGAGCATCCTCCTCCGCCCCCTCCGCGACAGCGACCGCGCCGGGCTGCGACGAATCCGCGCCACGCCCGAGGTCGCGCGCTGGTGGGATGCGCCCGAGCCAGACTTTCCCTTCGCCGACGAGCCCGACGCGACGCGCTTGGTCGTGGAGCTCGACGGCAGGCTCGTCGGCATGGTCCAGTTCATGCAGGAGCTGACGCCCAAGTACCGCCACGCATCGATCGACCTCTTCCTCGACCCGGCCGTGCACGGGCGCGGCGTCGGCACAGAGGTCGTCCGTCGCGTCGCGCGCCTGCTGTTCGAGGAGCGCGGCCATCACCGCCTCACGATCGATCCGGCGCTCGCAAACCTCGCGGCGATCCGCGCGTACGAGAAGGCGGGCTTCAAACGCGTCGGCGTGATGCGTGCCTACGAGCGAGACGCCGACGGCGAGGGCTGGCACGACGCGCTGTTGATGGAGCTGCTCGCGCAGGACCCGCGTCCGTAGACTGCGCCGATGGAGTTCCGCACGCTCGACGGCGCCCAGCCCTTCGTCGTCTCGCAGGAGGGGGAGGGTCCGGACATCGTGCTGGCGCACGGATTCCCCGACACGCCGCATTCCTACTCAGCACTGCAGGCGGAGCTGGTCGAGGCGGGCTGGCGCGTGACCGTTCCGTGGCTGCGCGGATACCACCCGGCGACGATCGTCCCCGGCCGCCCCTACGACCCCGAGACGATCGGGCGCGATGCGATCGCGCTGCTCGATGCGATCGGAGCCCAACAGGCGGTGTTCGTCGGCCACGACTGGGGAGCGCTGATGGCGTACGTGCTCGCCACGCTCGCTCCCGAACGCGTGCGCGGGCTCGTCACGATCGCGATCCCGCACCCGAGCGTCCTGCAGCGCACGCCGGCCGCGCTCCTGCGCGCTCGGCACTTCTTCGCGCTGAAGCTGCCCTGGGCGGAGGCGAGCACGCGGCGCCGCGACTTCGCCTACATCGAGCGGCTGTACGGGCGCTGGGCGCCGAACTGGTCGGGGCCGGCTCGGGAGCAGAGCATCGCCGAGATCAAGCGAGCGCTCGCGGATCCGGTGGCGCTGAAGGGCGCGATCGACTACTACCGCGCGCTTCCGCTGGGCGGCTCGAAGCTGCTCGAGCGGCCACCCGCGGTGCCGAACCTCGTGATCGGCGGATCGGCCGACCTGGTTCCGGCTGAGCTCTTCCGCGCCGCGGCAGGGCTGTTCCCGGCCCCCGGCCGTGCTCTGATCGTCGAGGGCGCCGGTCATTGGCCCCATCGCGAGGACGAGGCCACCGCCAACGGCGCCATCGTCGGCTTCGCCGGCGGGCTCTGACAGCGCGCTGGCCCGCGCGCCCCAAGCGTGCTTAGATTATGCGTTCGCGGCGGCAAGGAGCCGCGAGCACATACCCAGCACGCGCCCGTAGCTCAGTGGTCAACGGTTCTCTTCGGGGAGCCAAAGAGCAGCGGTCTTTCAAGCCGCAGGCCGCGGGTTCGATTCCCGCCGGGCGCACTTTTCTCTCCCGCCACCGGGCCCCTCGGCGGCCTCCACGCAGAGCCCGTCAGGCCGGTCCGGGTGGAAGTTGACATTCTGCGTAAAACGTGATTTATATGTCTCAGCGGGAGTAGCGGTTCCGCCCACTCGGAGACTCAGTTCGGGTGGCGTGAGGAGAACGGCAAGGGGCCTTTCAATGGGTCTGAGTTCAGGCGGCAGGCGGAACCGGGGAGAGGGAGGACGGTCGTGAGGCTGTCCGGCTGTCAGGAGCAGCGCATGCTCCGAGCCCTTCACGGCCGTTGGCCCTACCGCCGCTCACACTGCCGGCACGACTTGCACTGGCTCGTGCGCGTTCGGACGCAGTCGGGCTGCGGCTCGACGGGACGCGCACATTCGATGGCGGGACTGCCGGTGCATCGCCGGCGACCCTGCGGCGAGTGAGGGACGCCGCGGGACGCCTACCCGGTCAACCCTGAGAGGGGAGCCCGGGAGGCACGCAGGGGCGGGTGGCGATCCGGGGGGCCACCCGCCCTCGCCGCGTTCTCGGCGATGGCGCCGATCAGCTCGTCCCAGATCGCGCGCGGCAGGTCGTGGCCCATGCCGGGCATCTTCAAGAGCTTTGCTCCCCTGATCGCGCGCGCCGTCGCGCGTCCCCCGGAGGGGCGCACGAGCGGGTCGGCGGTGCCGTGCACGACGAGCGTCGGCGCGTCGATCCTGCGCAGTTCGGCGGTGCGGTCGCCCGAGGCGATGATCGCCGCGAGCTGCCGGCCCGGGCCGTCCGGGTCGTGGTCCCGGTCCCAGCTCAGCGCGGCGAGCTCGCGGATTTCCTGCGAGTCCCTCGGCACGCCCGTCGAGCCGATCGCCGCGAACACGCGCTCGAAGTGCGCGACGTACGCTTCCCGCCCACCCGCCGGTCGGCGCAGGAAGAGCGGGTAGAGCTTGAGCGCGGGCTGGCCGCTCAGCAGCGCGCCCGTGTTGGACATGATCGAGACGAGCGAGCGCACGTGCTTGGGATGGCGCGCGGCGAGCGTCTGCGCGATCATCCCGCCCATCGACGCGCCGATCACGTGGGCGGGCGAGAGATCGAGCTCGCGCAGCAGGCCGGCGGCGTCCTCGGCCATGTCAGAGATCCTGTAGTGAGCGGCGCTCTTGGATCGCGTCAGCAGCTGGCGGATCGTCGGCGGTGCGCCGTGCACGTGCGTCGAGCGACCGATGTCGCGGTTGTCGAAGCGCACCACGTGGAAGCCGCGGTCGGCCAGTTGCCGGCAGAAGTCCTCGTGCCAGGCGACCATCTGCGTTCCGAGGCCCATGATCAGCAGAGCCGTCGGGTTCGACTCCTCGCCGAAGGTCTCGTAGCAGAGGGTGATGCCGTCGCCGACGTCGCAGAACTGCTCGGCCATGATCGTGGCACTGTAGCGCGCGATCCTCGCCGTGGCCGATCGTCGCTAGGATCGCTTTGATGGACGAGCACGAGATCCGCAAGCTGTCGATCGACACGATCCGCGGGCTGGCGATGGACTCGGTGCAGAAGGCCAACGCGGGCCACCCGGGCACCGCGATGGCGCTCGCGCCGCTCGGGTACGTGCTGTTCGAGCGCTTCCTGCGCGTCAACCCGCAGGACACCGACTGGCCCGACCGCGACCGCTTCGTGCTCAGCTCAGGCCACGCCTGCATGCTGCAGTACGCGCTGCTGCACCTGTGCGGATGGGACCTCGGTCTCGAGGACCTCAAGCAGTTCCGCCAGTGGGGCTCGCGCACGCCGGGCCACCCCGAGCGGGGGGACACGCCCGGGATCGAGGTCACGACGGGGCCGCTCGGACAGGGTTTCGGCAACGCCGTCGGGCTGGCGATCGCCGAGCGATTCCTCGCCGACCGTTTCAACCGGCCGGGCCACGAGCTCGTCGACCACCACACCTATGTGATCGCCTCCGACGGCGACCTGATGGAGGGGATCAGCCAGGAGGCCGCGTCGATCGCCGGCCACTTCGGCCTCGGCAAGCTGATCGTCTGCTACGACGACAACCACATCACGATCGACGGCACGACCGCGATCTCGTTCGACTCCGAGAGCCACCTCGCGCGCTTCGCGGCCGAGGGCTGGCACGTGCAGCACGTCGAGGACTCCGAGGACGTGGACGCGCTCACCCACGCGATCGAGACCGCGCGCGAGCACGAGCACGAGCCGTCGTTCATCCAGATCCGCTCGCACATCGCCTACCCGGCGCCGAACGCGGTCGACACGGCCAAGTCCCACGGGTCGGCGCTCGGCGAAGAGGAGGTGCGGGCGACGAAGGAGGTGATGGGCTTCGACCCGGACAGGAAGTTCTGGGTCGACGACCGCGTCTACGCGCACATGTCGCTGCGCGAGCGCGGGACCACCGCGCAGCGCGAATGGCAGGTGCAGCGGATGGACCCCTGGCGCGAGCGCTTCCCGGAGCTGGCCGAGGACTGGGACCGTGCGTGGCGCGGTGAGCTGCGCGACGGCTGGCGCGAGGCGCTGCCGAGCTTCGGCGCGGGCGAGGAGATCGCGACCCGCTCGGCGGGGCAGAAGACGATGGCCGCGTTCGCCGAGTTTGCCCCGACGATGCTGGGCGGGGCCGCCGATCTGGTCGAGTCGACCAAGACCGTGTTCGACGGCGGAGGGGAGTTCTCGCGCGTGCACGCCGGGCGCAACGTCCCCTTCGGCATCCGCGAGCACGGGATGGGCGCGATCGTCAACGGCGCGTGCGCGCACGGCGGCATCGTCAAGCCCTACGGCTCGACGTTCCTGATGTTCTCGGACTACATGCGCGGCAGCGTGCGCATCGGCGCGCTGATGGCGCTGCCGAACGTGTGGGTGTGGACGCACGACTCGGTCGGGCTCGGCGAGGACGGCCCGACGCACCAGCCGATCGAGCACTACGCCGCGTTGCGCGCGATCCCGAACCTGTGGGTGATCCGTCCGGCCGATGCCAACGAGACCTCTGTCGCCTGGCGCATCGCGCTCGAACGCCGCGACGGGCCGGTCGCGCTGTTGCTCTCGCGCCAGAACATCCCGACGCTCGACCGCGACGAGGTCGCGAGCGCAGAGGGCGTCGAGCGCGGCGGATACGTGCTGTGGGACTCGGCCGAGGACGAGCAGCCGGAGCTGATCCTGATCTCGACCGGCGCCGAGGTGCCGACGACGCTGCGCGCGGCGCAGGGGCTCGCCGGCGAGGACTTGCGCGTGCGTGTGATCTCGATGCCGTGCGTGGAGCTGTTCGAGGCCCAGCCTGCGGAGTACCGCGACGAGGTGCTGCCGCCGACGGTGCGCGCGCGCCTTGCCGTCGAGCCGGGCGCGACGATCAGCTGGGGGAAGTGGGTAGGGCTCGACGGCGACGTGCTCGGGCTCGACCGTTTCGGCGCCTCCGCGCCCGGCGCGACGGTCTTGGAAGAGCTCGGGTTCACCGAGCAGAACATCGCCGCACGCGCTCGCGCGCTGCTGGAGCGCGTGCCGGCGAGAACGAGCTGAAAGGAGCATCACCATGTCCACCGCCGAGAACCTCACCCCGCTGCGACTGCTCTCGGCACTAGGTCAGAGCGTGTGGATCGACTTCCTCTCGCGTGAGTCCAATCGCAACGGCCACCTGCAGAGGCTGATCGACGAGGACTCGGTCGTCGGCGCCACGTCCAACCCCTCGATCTTCCAGAAGGCGATGGCCTCGGGCGAGGCCTACGACGAGCAGCTGCGCGAGCTCGACCCGGAGATGGCGATCAACGAGGTGTTCTGGACGCTCGCCCAGCAGGACATCGAAGACGCCTGCGATCTGTTCCGGCCGGTCTGGGACGGCGGTGGCGGCCGCGATGGCTACGTCTCGCTCGAGGTCGACCCCGGCCTCGCCTACGACACCCTGCACACGTTCCAGGAGGCGATGCACCTGCACGAGCTCGTCGAGCGCCCGAACCTGATGGTGAAGATCCCGGCGACCAGGCCGGGCCTTGCCTCGATCGAGGACGTGATCGCGAAGGGCCGCTCGATCAACGTCACGCTGATCTTCTCGTTGCGCCGCTACGAAGAGGTCGCCGAGTCCTACGTCCGCGGCCTCGAGCGACTCGTCGCCGAGGGCGGCCACCCGACCAAGGTCGCCTCTGTGGCGAGCTTCTTCGTGTCGCGCATCGACACCGAGACGGACAAACGCCTCGACGAGCTCGGCGGGCGCGACGATCTCAAGGGCAAGCTCGCGATCGCCAACGCCAGGCTCGCCTACCAGCGCTACAAGGAGATCTTCGCCGGGCCGCGTTGGGAGTACCTCCAGTCCAAGGGCGCGACGCCGCAGCGGGTGCTGTGGGCGTCGACGTCGGTGAAGAACCCGGACTACCCGGACACGATGTACGTGGAGGACCTGATCGGGCCGGACACGATCAACACGATGCCCGAGGAGACGATCCGCGCCTTCCAGGACCACGGGCAGCCGCGACCGCGACTGGAGTCCGAGCTGGAGCAGGCGCGCAGGCTGTTCGACGAACTGGCCGACGCGGGCGTCGACTACGAGGACGTGACCGATACGCTCGAGCGCGAGGGTGTCGAAAAATTCGAGGACGCATTCGCGGAGCTGCTCGGCGCGCTCGAGCAGAAGCGCTCCGCACTCGCGCCGGCGTAGCGCGCGCTCGCTCAGGAGTAGGGCAGCGGGATCAGCACGGTGACCCGCAGTGGGCCCGAGGGGAAGGCCTCGGCCCTGAACGTATAGGCGTGGTAGTTATGCCCGCGCAGCGTGACACGGCCGCTCGTGGGGATCGGCCGCGGCGGCGATCCGACCGTGCTCTTGACCAGGCGCGAGCCCATGTACATCAGCACGTCGAGCCCGACGAGCCTGTTGGCCAATCGCTTGTAGCCCTCGTCGTCCTGGATCGAGAGCACGAAGCTGCCGACCGTGTGTGAGCCCTGGCGCAGTGGAGCCGTCACCGGGGCGAGCACGAAGGGTCCGCCGACGTCGGAGAGCAGCCGCCCGCCGGCGCTGACGCGCAGTCGCACGATGTGCTGGTGAAGCAGGGCTTCGATCGCGCTGCGGGTGGCCTGCGGGTCGCGCTGCGCCACCGCCCGGACGAGCGCCTGGTTGGCCTGAACGCGGCGGATCTGCTCGCCCGTGCGGCGCCCGGCCTCGCCCTCGTAGATGTGATGAGCGATACGGCTGAGCGTGTTGACGGTCGTGTCGTCTTCGTTTGAGCCGCACAGCGAGCCGAGCGAGCCGAGCGTGCGCAGCACGTACACGCGCAGGGGCGCACCGTCCGGATACCCGCTCGCCGGGTAGGAGGTGAACTGGTAGGCCACGCCCCTGTTCGTGAACGCGCCCTGCGCGGGGAGCTCGCCGGCCGGAAACGGGAACGAGCCGGCGACCGAGCGGGCACCACCCCTGCGGGCCGAGCGGATCACGGTCGTGGCTTCCGCGATCCCGCTCGTCTCGGAGATCAGCCCCCCCGTGGACCAGACGCTCGTCACGTAGCTCGCGATCGGACGGCCGCGTGTGTCGGTGAGAGATCCACGCAGCGGCGCCACGGCGGGCGGACCGAGCTCGACGAGGACCTTGCCGTCGCGCACGACGCGCAGGTCGGTCAGGTGCCGCGTGGCGATCAGCCCCCGGGCGGCGTCGCGGGCCGCGCCGGCGTCGTCCGCCTGCACCGCGGCCCGCAGCGCGCTGGAGTCTTCGACCATGTGCATCGCGCTGGCGGTCCGTTCGCTGTGGATGCCCTCCCGGTAGACGCGCGCGGCGACGTGCCCGAGCGCGCTGAGCACGGTTGCGCCGCACGAGCCGGGCGCCGCGGTGTCGACGTCGGCGCTCGCTCGCACGCTCGTGCCACAGCCGCTCAGCCCGCCCGCCAGGGCAAGCGCCGCGAGGACGAGGGCAACCCCGCCTGTGCGGACCCTCCTCGAGCGGGTTGCGCCCGTACGGGCCGCGCGGACTGGCTCGTGCACGGGTGCAACCATCGCGCGTGATCCTAAGTCGTCGCTAACGACGAGGTGAGATAGCTTTCAGCGATGCCCACGGCTCTCATCACCGGCGCCTCGACCGGTATCGGCGAGGCGACCGCGCTGCGACTGGCGCGGGCCGGCTGGACGGTGCTGGCGGGAGTGCGCGGCGAGGATGCCGGCGCGCGCCTCGCGGCGCAGGCGCCGGCCGGGCGGATCGAGCCGCTGACGCTCGACGTGACGGACTTCGAGCAGATCCGCCGGGCGGCCGGCCGCGTCAGCGAGCTCGGCGGCGGCGGCGATTCCTCTCCCGGTCGCCTCGAGGCGCTCATCAACAACGCGGGCATCGGCTACGGCGGGCCGCTCGAGCTGCTGCACCCCGATGACCTGCGCAAGCAGTTCGACGTCAACGTGCTCGGGCAGGTCGCCGTCACCCAGGCTCTGCTGCCCGCCCTGAGGGCCGCCCACGGTCGAATCGTGTTCATGTCCTCCGTCGGCGGTCGCGTGGCGATGGCGTTCACGGCGCCCTACGGCGCCTCCAAGCACGCGGTCGAGGCGATCGGCGACGCGCTGCGAGTCGAGCTGGCCAGCTCAGACGTGCAGGTGGCTCTGGTCGAGCCCGGCTCCGTCGCGACACCGATCTGGGACAAGGCGCGCGAGACCAGCGATCGGCTCACGGTGCCGCCGCAGTTGCAGAAACAGTACGGACACATCCCGGCGGCGATGGACAAGGCGTTGCAGGACACCGCCAAGCGCGGCGTCCCGGCCGACCAGGTCGCCGAGACGATCGAGCGCGCGCTGGGCGCTCGGCGGATGAGGGCGCGCTACGTCGTCGGCCGCGATGCGCGCGCGATGATCGTGCTCAAGCGGCTGCTGCCCGATCACCTCTTCGACCGTCTCGCCAAACGGGCGCTGGGGGTCTAGGCGCCGGGCGGCGGGTACACGGCCAGCCAAGCAAACAGGCTGGTCGTGGCCGCGTGCGTCTGCAGCATTCCGGGGCGCGCGTTCTGCGGCGCCAGCGCCTCGCCGTTCCAGGAGAGCAGGTACAGGCCTTCGGCATTGCGCGCCCGGGCTTCGGCATTGCGCGCGTTGTCGGCGGCGATCGCGTACAGGGTTCGGTCGTAGCGGTGCAGGCCGTAGGTCGCGAGCAGCCACTGCAGGTAGATCGCGTCGTACTGCGGTGAGAAGTCGAGCAGGTAGCCGAACCGTTTGAGCGAGTTCGCCTTCTGCTGCTCGGATGTGCTGCAGTCTGCCGTCGTGCCGGTGAGCTCGCACAGCAGCGCCTGCGCGTAGATCAACGGGCCCTCCGCGTAGTCGATCGGCGTCGGGTTGAGGCTGCTGCCGGCGTAGAGGCCGTCGGCCGTGCTGAACCCGCTCGTGTTGCCCCACGCGAGGAACCGGCGCGCCTGGGCGAGCGCGAAGCTCGAGCTGGTCTGCTGGTAGAGCAGCACGGCCAGCAGCGTGTCCGAGGCGAGCGCCGCGCCGGCCTTGTACGGGTGGATCGTGTTCCACCAGATGCCGCCTTCGCGCGTATCCCAGCCTGCCGCAGCGATGTACTCGAGCGCGCGCTCCGCGTCGGTCAGCCAGCGTCGCGCCCCGGTCGCGCGGTATGCGTTCACGAACGCGATCCCCCACCAGCCGTTGTCGTCGAACCAGGTCTCGGTTCCGGCGCTGCGGTCGCCAGGGTAGGGCGAGTAGCCGGGCAGGGGTCGCAGCCCGCGATTCAGGTAGCGCTCGGCGCCGCGGGCGAAGCGGCGGACGGCGGTGCGGTTGGCCCGCGTAGGCTGGGCGATCGCGATCGCGTCGAGCGCCTCGAACAGCGGCACGATGTCCCAGATCGTCGCGAGCGGATAGCGGTCGTGGTCGCTCAGGCGCGAGTCGTACCAGCCGAGGCGACGGTTGGCCCAGCGTGCTTTCGCCTGGGCGACGCCGGTCCGCGCGAGCCGGAGGTAATGCTGCTGCGTCGCCGTCAGCGCCTGGGTCGGGCTCGCGCCCGGCCCCGATGCCGCCGCACCGGTCGGCGCTGCCCTCGATGCCGCCGCCGTGGCTGTCGCTCGAGTGCCCGTCGCGCCGCCGGCCGAAGCGGTCCCGCCGAGGCCACTTGCGGCGAGCACCAGCGCGGCGGCGAACATCGGTGCGAGCCTGCGCATGGGAGCTGGAACACGCACGTCCGTCGATTGTCGCGTGGGCAGGGGCGGCTGCGCGGCAGGCATGCGCCGCGATCCGGACCTGCGCTGCCCCTGAGCGGGCCGCTAGGCCGTCCTGCTCTCCTGCTCGACCCGATGGACCGGCATGATCGCCGGTTGTCCCGGGTCGACCCCCACCTCCCCGAGGATCGGCATGAGCGTCTTGCCGAACTCGTCGAACGCCTCCTGCGACTCCCAGATGTCATAGACCATCAGCCCGCCGTCCTCGCCGAAGCAGGAGTGATGGATCTGTCCGGCCGGGCTGCCCGCCCCCGCCTCGTCCAGCTTTCGCTGGATCGCCTCGTACGCCTCCAGGCTCATCCCCTTCGGGTGGAAGTAGATCGCTACCGCCATGTCGCCTTCCTCTCGCTCGCGGTTCCAGGGGTGCTCGCCAGTACCTGCCGGCCGTTATACATCGGATCGGTCAGCCGGATCAACCCTTCGCGGCGCGCGCGACCGGCGCTCGGGCCATGTGGGGTGTTGCAGCGGGTGCGGCGGCTACGGTGTAGCGCCAATGTCCCACGCGGAGGCCCCAGCGCCGGCGTTCCCCGGCGCCAATGTGCCGACACCGCCACCGGAGCGCGGCCCGTGGCTGCTGGCGGGCACGCTGGCACTGCTCGGCTCGGGCGTGCTGGTCGCTGTCCTGCTCCTCGGCGGTGGAGGCGGCTCGAGCGCGCACGCGAGCGCTCCACCGCCCGTGCCGGTGATCGCGACGACGCCGAGCGCGAGCCCGGCTGCCGCGGCGAGCGTGCTTGCGAGGGCGGGCGCGGCGCCGACCGACACGAGCACGCGCGCCCGCCGCCGGCGTGCGGCCCGTCGCCGGCACGCGCCGGCCGGGACCGTCGCGGGCCCGAGCGGGCGCCGGCAGCAGCTCGATGCGGCCCGCTTCGTCGGGCAGACGCAGACGCACATACCGCTTGGCTGGATGGAAGGCTTCTACCCGATCTACGGGATCGCCCAGCGCACGTTCGGCGTGAACTGGCTGCTGATCGCCTCGATCCATCGGCAGGAGTCGGCGTTCTCGACGGCGCCGGACACGTACACGGGCCTGAACTTCGCAGGCTGCTGCGGCGGCCCGATGCAGATGAACGTGACCAACCGGCCGGTCCCGACCTGGCGGCGCGTGAGCGGGTCGTTCCGCTACGGCCGCCGCCCGTCGAGCTACGACCATCGCACGGCGCGGCACCCCTCGATCTACGACGATTTCGACTCGATCATGGCCGGCGCGCACCTGCTCTCGGCAGAGGGTGCGAGCTATGCGCTCGACGCCTCCGGCTGGGTCGCGGCGTATGACTACTACGGCCACGACACGACCGGCGTTGCCTACGCCGACCAGGTCCTGGCCCGCGCGATCGGATGGTCCCAGCACGGCTTCTGCATCAACTGCGGGATCGACACGAGGCTGGTCGAAGCCGTGCACGCGGCGTACGGCGCGCCGGTGGAAGCGGCGCTGGTGAAGGCCAGGGCGGCGAGCGTTCGCTAGGCGGCGTCGGCCTGCGCCATCAACTCGCCGGCGACGCGGTCGGTGGCGCCGGCGGTGCCGCCGAGCAGCCGTCGCGAGAGCTGTGCGCGACGGAAGTACAGCGGCGCGTCGTGCTCCCAGGTGGCGCCGATGCCGCCGTGCACGGAGATCATCGTGCGGGCGGCGTTGTCGAGCGCGCGTCCGGCGACCGAGCGAGCGGCGCTGGCTGCGAGCGGGAACTCATCGGGCGCTCCGCGGCGAGCCCAGCCGGCGTAGTAGAGCAGCGAGCGACCGTTGTCGAGCTGGCGCAGCACCTCGGTGAGCGAGTGCTTGACGGCCTGGTAGGAGCCGATGGCGCGGCCGAACGTGTGCCGCTCCTTGGCGTACTCGACGGACACGTCGAGCGCCGTTTCCACGCTGCCGAGCGACTCGGCGGCGATCAGCGCCTGCGCGAGGTGCCAGGCCGAGGCGAGCGCCTCGGCGGGTGCGTCGAGCACGAGCGCCGGGGCCTCGGCAAGCGTGACGTGACCTAGCGAGCGGCTCGCGTCGTAGCGGCTGGTCGGCTCGATCGTCACGCCGCTCGCGTCGGCCTCGACGGCAATGCCGACGGGTTTGCCATCGAGCAGGGCCACGCCGACGAGCAGATCGGCGCCGGGCGCGTCGGGCACGAACGCGATCTCGCCGCTGACCCGCGCGTCCTCGCCGGAGCCGCTGAGCACAGGGGCGGCGGCGCGAGTGATGCCGCTGCGCGGCTCGGCGGTCCAGTTCTCGACGAGGTCGTCCGGCGGGCTCACGGGCAGGTACGCCGCGCGGCGCTCGCCGGTGGCGAGCGGCTCGAGCAGCGACGCCCCGGCGGCAGCGTCGTTGAGGATGGCGGTGGCGGGGAGATGTCCGAGCAGCGCGATCGGTGCGATCACGCGCCCGCACTCGCCGAGCACGAGCATCGCGTCGAAGGCGTCGAGCCCGGCGCCGCCGTGCTGCTCGTCGATCAACAGGCCCGGCCAGCCGGCCTCCTTGGCGGTCGCCCACAGGTCGGGCAGCGCCTCGGGGTTGCCGTCGAGCGCCTCGCGGTCGGCCTCGAGCGTCTTGAAGCGCGAGAGCGCGCCGCGCGCGGCCTCGCGCAGGAATTCCTGCTCGTCGGAGAGGGACAGATTCACGGTGGTCTCCTTGGGTCTCGAAGTTCGTCGTGCAGGCTGGGCGTCGCGCTAGGCGGCGGCGGTTTCCTTGGAGCGCAGCTCGGAGAAGGGGATGCCCTTGTCGAGTCGCGGCGCCGGCGGCAGGCCGAGCACGCGCTCGCCGATCGTGTTGCGCAGGATCTCTTCGGTGCCGCCGGCCGACTTCAGCCCGGGCAGGAAGGAGATCATGTAGGCCCACTGGCTGTTCTCGGCGAGCGCATCGGGGCCGAACACGTCGGCTATCAGGTCGCCCGCCTTGATCGCGCCGCTGACGATCGTGATCTTGGCCAGGCCCGACTCGGGGCCGGGGACCTGGCCTTTCTGCAGCGCGGTCAGCGTGCGGTAGCCGGTGAAGCGCACGGCGAGCAGTTCGCTGGCGATCTCGCCGAGCTCCTTGCGCACCTCGTGGTCGCGACGCGCGTCGGGCTGGCCGGCGATGGCGGCGGCGAAGCGGCTCGAGTTGTAGCCGAGCCCCTCGCTGCCGAGGCCGATCGTGACGCGCTCGAACATGAGCGTGGTCAGGGCCGTACCCCAGCCGTTGCCGACGCCGCCGACGACCGAGTCGGCGTCGATCGAGACGTCGTCGAAGAAGACCTCGTTGAACTCGGCCTCGCCCGAGATCTGGCGCAGTCCGCGCACGGTGACGCCGGGCGCGTCGATCGGCACGATGAACATGGTCAGGCCCTTGTGCTTGGGCACGTCGGCGTCGGTGCGCGCGAGCAGCAGCCCGTAGGAGGCGAACTGCGCGTTGGTCGTCCACACCTTCTGGCCCGACAGCTTCCAGCTGCCGTCCTCCTGCTGGCGCGCACGAGCCTGCACGGCGGCCAGGTCCGAGCCGGCGGCGGGCTCGGAGAAGAGCTGGCACCAGACCTCGTCGCCGTGCAGCATCGGGCCGAGGTAGCGCGACTTCTGCTCGTCGGTGCCGTGGGCGATGATCGTCGGGCCGAGCATGCCGACGCCGATCGCGTCGAGGATCCCGGGCACCTTCGCTCGGGCGATCTCCTGGTTGCAGATGACCTGCTCGATCGGCCCCATGCCCTGGCCGCCGAAGTCCTTGGGCCAGGTCACGCCGGCGAGACCCGCCTCGGCGAGCTTGCCCTGCCAGGCGCGGCGGGCGGCGATTATCTCCGACTCGTCGGTGAGCGCCCCTTCGCCCTCCAGCACGGGGGCTTCGGCCTTGTGCTCATCGAGCCAGGCGCGCACCTGGGCGCGGTAGGCGGCCTGGTCTTGTGTGTCGTCGAGATCCACGGCGTTCTCCTTTGGCTGACTGACCAGTCAATCTATCGCTTGAACGGTACTCCTCCTCGCGGAGTTATGGAGCGCCGCGGCCATCGGCCGGCGCCAGCTGGGGACGCAGCGCCCCACCAGGCCGCGTTTCGGGGGTTTTCTCAATATTCCGTCACGAGACCTGCTTCGGCGCACTCGCGATCCGCGCCCCGGCGGGGCGCGGCGCTCTGGCCCCCCGTTCAGGCCCCGGCGGGCATCGGCGGCTCGCGCACGGGCGCCTGGTGGTAGACGTCCTGGAAGGCGTGGTCGAGCAGCTGCCGCGCCTGCGTGCCGGGATTGCGCGCGTGCAGCACGACGACGCCGAGCCGGACGCCGCCACGCTCGGCGGTGGCGACGAGGCAGCGCCCTGCGGCGTCGGTGAAGCCGGTCTTCAGGCCGGTGGCGCCGGGGTAGTGGTAGATGAGCAGCGGGTTGTTGTTGTAGAGGTAGACCTTGCCGCCCTTGATCGCCAGCGGCAGCTGCTTGCTGGGGGTGCGAACGATCCGCGCCAGGCGTGGCTGCTGCTCGTCGATGTCGGCGAGCACGGCGAGGTCGGCGGCGCAGGAGAAGTTGCCTGTGTCGAGGTAGCCGGAGGGCGAGGAGTAACGGGTGCAGCCGAGCCCGAGCTGAGCGGCCCTCTGGTTCATCCGCTCGACGAATCCGGAGATGCTGCCGGCGACGTGCTGCGCGAGCGCGATCGCGGCGTCGTTGCCGGAGGGCAGCAGCAGCCCGTAGAGCATCGTCTCCAGTCGCACGTGCTTGCCGAGCGGCAGCACGCCGACCTTGGAGCCGGCGGATTCGACGGCGGCCTTGGTCACGAGCACGTGCGCGTTGGGCGGTTCGGCTTCGACGGTCAACAGCGCGGTCATCATCTTGGTCAGGCTGGCGATGCGCAGGCGCGTGTACGGGTTGCGCTGCCACAGCACCTGTCCGCTGTCGAGGTTGAACAGCACGCCGCCGCGGGGTGGGTGGCGGAAGTCGATGTGCACGGCATCCTGCTGCGGTGAGCCCAGGCCGCCGAGTGACAGCGCGGGCTTGGCCAGCGGCAGCCGATCGCGGAGAGCGCGGGCTTGACGACCGGCTCCGGACGCGCGCGGGTGGCGGTCGTGGTCGAGGCGTCGGCCTTGCCGCGATCGCCGGATTTGGACAGCGCGACGACGAGCACGATCGCGAGCGCGCCCAGCAGCGCGAACGCGCCCAGCCCGAACGCGCGACGCCGCCGCCGGCGCCTGCGCGCGAGCTCGCGCCTGCGCAGGCTCTGCTCGAAGGTCATGAACGGCGGGCTCATGCGTGCTCGAAACCCGGCCGGGCGAGGGTTGACTCGGGGCTTGTGATGGTGGGATCCAAGTTCAGCGGGGAGGATTGCGCAGCGCGCCGACGATGCCGATGGCGAGCAGGGCGAGGATCAGAAAGGACAGCAGGCTGGCGATGGTAAAGCCCTGTTCGATCACGGCGGCGACCGTCAGGAAGGCGAAGCCGGCGATGAAGGCGAGCACGGTGCCCAGCACGATGATGCGTCGCATCGGGCTCAGTACACCGGGTGGGGCGGTGGTCGTTTGGCGTCGGTGCGGCCGCGATCGACGAACACCCGGATCAGCGCGAGGCCGAAGAGGAAGCCGCCGATGTGGGCGAAGTAGGCGACGCCCTGACCGCCGAGCGAGCTGGACAGGCCGGCGGCGCCGAACCAGAGCTGCTCGAGAAACCAGAAGCCGAGCAGCAGCACGGCGGGCAGCTCGACGATGGTGGCGAAGAAGACGATGAAGACGAGCGTGATCACGCGGGCGCGGGGGTAGAGCAGCAGGTAGCCGCCGAGCACGGCGGCGATCGCGCCGGAGGCGCCGAGCGTGGGTGCGGTGGAGTCGGGGCTGACGAGCACCTGGGCGGCCAGCGCCACGATCCCGCCGAGCAGATAGAAGGCGAGGTAGCGGGCGCGTCCGGTGGCGTCCTCGACGTTGGGCCCGAAGATCACCAGGAACAGCATGTTTCCGAAGATGTGCAGGAAGCTGCCGTGCAGGAACATCGATGTGAAGACGGTCTCCCACGTGGCGGGCTGGGAGGATGCGCCGGCGAAGAGCGACGCCCCCGATACCCCACCGGCCGGCCCGTGGCAGCCGACTTCCTGCACCAGGCCTTCGACGCTCGGCACGTTGACGATGTCGCAGTGGCTTCCGCCATGCGTCAGCTCGTAGGGAATCGCGCCGTAGTGGACGGTCACCTCTGAGGAGGGGCCGCCGAAGAAGCTGCCGCCATGGCGGATCGAGAGCAGGTATGCGAAGACGTTGACGAGCACCAGCACGACGGTGACGATCGGAAACCGCTCGAGCGGGATGTTGTCTTTGATGGGGAACATTTAGGCCGGCCGACCCAGCCCTTCGGGCTGTGTGCCCGCCGGCCTCGGCGCGAGGATGGCGGTCACATTCTCATGCGTTGCGCGGCGGGCTGCGCAGCAACCGCCCCGCTGCCCAGCCGTGGGCGTCGGTAAACGGCCTACGCCAGCGCAGCCAACGGTCCGACCCCGTCCCGCGGCTGCGGCACGTGCTGGTCGGCGTGGTAGGAGGAGCGCACGAGCGGCCCGGCGGCGACGTGCTGGAAGCCGAGCTCGTAGGCGGCGTCCTCGAGCGCCGCGAACTCGTCGGGGTGCCAGTAGCGCACGATCGGCAGGTGACGCTCGGAGGGGCGCAGGTACTGCCCGACGGTGAGCACCTGCACGCCCTGCTCGCGCAGGGCGCCGAAGGCGTCGACGAGCTCGTCGTGGGTCTCGCCGAGGCCGACCATCAGGCCGGACTTGGTGACGAGGGCGCCTTCGCCCATCTCACGGGCGAGGCGCAGCACGCGCAAGGAGCGCTGGAACTCGGAGCCGCGCCGCGCGAGCGGGTACAGCCGCGGCACGACCTCGACGTTGTGGTTGAACACGTCGGGGCGCTCGGCGATGACCTTGGCGAGCGGCATCTCGTGTCCCTGGAAGTCGGGCGTGAGCACCTCGACCTGGCAATCGGGCGCCTGCCGGCGCACCTGGCGGATCACGCCGACGAATGCGGAGGCGCCCTTGTCGGGCAGGTCGTCGCGGTCGACGGAGGTGATGACGGCGTGGCGCAGCCCCATCCGCGCGATCGAGCGGGCCACCCGTGCGGGCTCGAGCGGGTCGTTCCACGTCGGCTTGCCGGTCTTGACGTTGCAGAAGCCGCAGCGACGCGTGCAGGTGTCGCCGAGGATCATGAACGTGGCGGTGCCGCGCTCCCAGCACTCGCCGACGTTGGGGCAGGCGGCCTCCTGGCAGACGGTGTGCAGGTTCTCGGAGCGGATCAGCTCGCTCAGCTCGCGGTAGCGCTGCCCGCCGGGGGCGGGCACCTTGAACCAGGGCGGCTTGCGCTCGCGCAGCGGGCGCACGTCCGGCCCGAGCACCTTCAGCACGTCCATGCCACCGGGGTTGGCGCGCGAGCGTGTGGCGCTCATGCGGGCACGCCCTCGCGGTCGGCGGCGGATCTCCTTTGGATTGGCTCCGCCCCTCTCGGGGCTCCGCTGATGGACGGCGTCTCCTCTATGCCCAGGCGCGCGGGTGAGACGAGCCGCTGGCGCCTGCCGTGGGCTTGGCAGAAGCGGTAGGCCATCTCCTTGCGAAAGCAGGAGACGGCGGGCGCGCGCTCGCCGCCGAGCTCGGCGGCGAGCGAGGTCATCTGCACGTCGGGCAGCCCGCAGGCGACGACCCAGGAGAACGGCTCGAGGTCGAGATCGACGTTGACGGCGAAGCCGTGCGTGGTGACGCCGCGCGAGAGGTGCACGCCGATCGAGGCGATCTTGCGCTCGCCCACCCAGACGCCGGTGTAGTCGATGCCCTCGGCCGCGCGCGAGCGGGCCGCGACGCCCCACTCGGCGAGCGCCTGCACGATGGCGCCTTCCATCGTGCGCAGGTGCGAGAGCACGTCGTCGCTGGCCATGATCGGATAGCCGACCAGCTGCCCGGGCCCGTGGTAGGTGACCTTGCCGCCGCGGTCGGTCGCTTGCACCTCGATCCCTTTGGCGCGGTAGAAGTCCGCGCCGAGCGGCAGGTCCTCGGCGCCGGCGCGCCGACCGCGCGTGTAGACGGGCGGATGCTCGAGCAGCAGCAGCGTGTCAGGCAGCTCGCCGGCGAGCCTGCGCTCGCGCAGCAGCGTCTGGATCGCGACGCCGTGCGCGTAGGGAACGCGCCCCAGGTGGCAGACCCAGAGGTCGGGGGCGGTGCGCGGTCGGGGGAGCGGGCTGCTCATTCGGTGCTGCAGTCAGCCTAGCGCCGGGTACGCACGGGTCGCGCGTGCCCGCCTGCGCGACTCTGCAGCTACGCGATGGCCTGGCGCTCGGCGAGCGCCGCGCGAGCGGGGTCCGAGGCGAGCATGGAGTAGACGGCGTCGTCGCTGTAGCGCTCGTCGCCGACGTGGTAGGCCTGGCGCGCGATCCCCTCGAGTTCGAAGCCGAGGCGCTCGGCGACGGCGCGGCTCGCCACGTTCTCGACGTCGGCGCGGATCTCGACCCGCCGCAGCCGCCAGCGATCGAAGCCGTCGTCGGCGAGGGCGGCGACGGCCGCCGTCATCACGCCCCTGCCCTCGCTCGCCTCGTCCAGCCAGTAGCCGATCGCGGCGGAGCGGTTGGCGCGGTCGACGGTGATGCCGACGACGCCGGCAAGGCGTCCGCAGCAGAGGACACCGCGGCTGAGGCCACTGCCTTCCTGCTCCATCCGGCGCGCGCGGCCGATGAAGGCATGCGTGTCCTGCGGCGTCTGCCCGCGCGCCCAGTGGATCCAGCGCGCGAGCCGCGAGCGATTTCGCTCGATCAGCGCGTGCAGCTCCTGCGCGTCGTCCTCCTCGAGCGCGCGCAGCTCGTATCCGTGGGGCAGGGCGTAGTCGGCGGTGGCGCTCACAGCGTCAGCGATGCGGGCGTCTGCAGGAGCTCGCGGACGCGCGCGAGGAACTCGGCGGCGTCGGCGCCGTAGAGGATGCGGTGATCGCACACGAGCGACAGCGTCATCGTGTGCCGCGCGACGAGCTCCTGCTCGCGCACGACGGCACGGCGCTCGACGGAGCCGACGGAGAGGATGGCGGCTTGCGGCGGGTTGATGATGGCGCTGAAGCTTCTGATGCCGTACATGCCGAGGTTGGACACGGTGAACGTCCCGCCACCGAGCTCGGGCGGCGTGATCGTGCCATCGCGCACGCGCGCGGCCAGCCCGCGCGCCTCGCGGGCGATCTCCCCGAGCGACTTCTCATCGGCGTCGAACACGGTCGGCACGACGAGCGCGTCCTGAGCGGCGACGGCGATGCCGACGTTGACGCGCGAGTGCAGCTGCAGCACGCCGTCGCGGTAGCTGCCGTTGGCGCGCGGGTGCTCGCGCAGCGCGAGCGCGCAGGCCTTGACGACCATGTCGTTGTACGTCGGCGCGTCCTGGCTCGAGATCCGCTTGAGCTCGGTGCGCAGCGCCACGCACGCCTCCATGTCGACATCGCTCTGCAGCGTGAAGTCGGGGATGGTCGCCTTCGACTCGGCCATGCGGCGAGCGATGGTCTGCTGCATGCGCGAGAGCTCCTGCGTGCTGGTCTGACCCTTGGCCGTGGCGGGGTCCTCGCGGGTGGCGCCCGGCGAAGGACCGCTTGGGCTCGCGACCGCCGCTGGCGGTTCGCCGGCCGCGGCCGCTGGCGTGGGGGCAACGCCGGCTGCGGCCGCCTCCACGTCGGCCTTGACGATGCGCCCGCCCGGGCCGCTGCCTGCGAGCCGGGCGAGGTCGACCCCGCGCTCGTGGGCGATGCGCCGTGCGAGCGGGGAGGCCTTCACGCGCCCGCCCTCGCCGTCGCTGTCGCCGGCATCGGGCGGCGCGCCCGGACCGGGCGTGGCCGTGCGGGCGGCGCCGCCGACCAACGACTGCGTCGTCGGTGCCCCCGTCGCGACGACCGATTCGACGAGCGCCTCCTCGGAGTCCTGACCGGCGCCGTCGCTGGGCTCGCGATCGCCGGCCGGCTCGGGCTCGCCCGCCGCGCTCGCACCGTCGCCCCCGCTCGCCACCTCGCCCTCGTCTCCGCCGACGCGCGCGATCACCTGCCCGACCGGCAGCGTGTCGCCCTCGGCGGCGAGCAGCTGCAGCGTGCCGTCCTGATCTGACTCGTAGACCATGGCGGCCTTGTCGGTCTCGATCTCGACGAGCTCCTCGCCGCGGCTCACGTGCTCGCCGTCGCGCTTGATCCAGCGCAGGATCGTTCCCTCCTCCATCGTGTCCGACAGGCGTGGCATCACGATCTCGGCCATCACGACCCCCCGCCGGCGGGAGCGCCAACTCCGAGCGTGTCGAGCGCGGCGGCCACGACTTGCGGCTCGTGCGGGTAGGCGATGTCCTCGAGCGGCTTGGAGTAGGGCATCGGCACGTCGGCGCCCGACACGCGCCGAACGGGCGCGTCGAGGTCGTCGAAGGCCTGCTCGGAGATGAGCGCGGCGAGATTGGCGCCGACGCCGCCGTGCGGCCAACCCTCCTCGACGATCACGCAGCGGTTGGTCGTGCGCACGGACGCGAGGATCGTGTCGAGGTCGAGCGGCCGCAGCGTGCGCGGGTCGATCACCTCGGCGTCGACGCCGTGCTCGTCGGCGAGCGTCTCCGCGGCGCGCTCGGCTGTGATGGCCATGCGCGAGATGCCGACGATGGTCACGTCGGCGCCCGCGCGCGCGACGCGGGCGCGACCGAAGTCGACGAGCAGATCGTCCCCGTCGGGCACCTCCCCGCGCACGCCGTAGAGCGACTCGTGCTCGATGAAGATCACGGGGTTCTCGTCGCGGATGGCGCTCTTGAGCAGGCCCTTGGCGTCGGCGGCGGTGGCGGGAGTGGCGACGAGCAGCCCGGGAATGTGCAGGAACAGCGCCTCCAAGCAGTGGGAGTGGGTCGGCCCGAGCTGGTGGCCGGCGCCCTGGGGCATGCGCACGACGAGCGGCACGCGAGCGTGGCCGGCGAACATGTAGTGGATGTGCGCGGCGTGGTTGACGATCTGATCGAAGGCGAGCAGCGCGAAGTTGATCGTCATCAGCTCGACGACGGGACGCAGCCCGGCCATGGCGGCGCCGACGCCGACCCCCACGATCGTGTTCTCGGAGATGGGCGTGTCGCGCACGCGCTTCTCGCCGAACTCCTCGAGCAGCCCGTCGGTGACCTTGAAGGCGCCGCCGAAGACGCCGATGTCCTCGCCCATCAAGAGCACGCGCTCGTCACGCCGCATCTCCTCACGCAGCGCGGCGCCGAGCGCCTCGCGATAGCGCAGCTCGGGCATCAGACGCCGCCCCTGCATTGCACCGCTCGCCCGAGCATCAGGCGCCGTCCTCGCCGTGCGCGAGCGCGTCGCTCATCTGCTGCGGGATCTCGTCGCGGCCGTCGGCCTGGGAGAAGCGGTCGCTGGGCGGCGGCCCCTCGCTGGCGTCCTGCACGGGATCGGTCGTGCGCACGGAGTACCAGCCGCTCGAGCCCTCACCGAGCACGTAGACGTCGTCGTACAGCGTCTCGGGCGCGGGGAACGGCGACGCATCGGCGAACTCGACGGCGCCGTCGACGCGTGCGATCGCCTCCTCGTCGATCCGCCTGCGCTCGTCCTCGTCGATCACGCCGGCACGGATGAGCCGCTCGCCGAAGGCGGGGATCGGGTCGCGCTCGCGCCAGCGCGCGACCTCCTCCTTGGAGCGGTACTGCTCTGGGTCGGCCATCGAGTGGCCGCGGAAGCGGTAGGTGACGGCCTCGACCAGCAGCGGGCGGCGCTCCTCGCGCACGCGGGCGATCGCCTCGCACAGCACGGCGTATGTGTCGAGCACATCCATCCCGTCGCAGCGCACGCCGGGCACGCCGAGGCTCTCGCCCTTGCGCTGCAGGTCGGTCACGGCCGAATGGCGCTGAAGCGACGTGCCCATGCCGAACTGGTTGTTGGTGACCATGAAGACGACGGGCAGCTTCCACAGGGCGGCGATGTTGAGCGTCTCGCCGAACGTACCCTGATTGGAGGCGCCGTCGCCGAACACGCACAGCGTGATGTCCTCCGAGCCCTCGTAGTCGGAGGCGAGCGCGAGGCCGGCGGCGATCGGGAGATTGCCGCCGACGATCCCGTAGCCGCCCATGAAGCGCCGCCCGATGTCGAACATGTGCATCGAGCCGCCGCGCCCACCCGAGCAGCCGTCCACGCGCCCGAACAGCTCGGCCATGACGTTCTCGGGCGGCGTGCCGCGCACGAGCGCGTGGCCGTGGGAGCGGTAGGTCGAGATCAGGTAGTCGTGCTCGCGCAGGGCGCGAGCGCTGCCGACGATCGTCGCCTCCTCGCCGATCGACAGGTGCAGGAAGCCGCCGACCTTGGCGCGCGCGTACATCTCGCCGGCGCGCTCCTCGAAGCGGCGAATCAACGTCATCGTCTGCAACCACTCCCGCGCGACGTCGGGCTCGGGCAGGCCGCCGGTCGGCTCGAGCAGATCTCCTGTGGGCTCCTGTGCGCTTCCCATCAATCCACGGTACTCCAGCGCGCGAGAAACTCCGCGGCGTCGAGCTGCGCGAGGTCCTCGCGCAGCGCCCGCGCCATGCGCGAGGCGGCGTGCGGCGGCAGATCCCAGAACAGCGCGACTTCACCGTCGTCGATGCCGACGAGCTCGATGTGGTCGATGCGCTCGGCGTCGGCGAGCAGCGCGGGTGTGCGCCCGCCGCGGGTGACGATCAGGCGGTAGGCGGCCTTGGCCTTCACGACGTGGCTCCGACGAGCTCGCGCATGCGCGCGCCGGCGCCCTCGACGGCGCGCGCCCCTTCGAACACCTCCTCGCCGACGACCACGGCCGGGACTTCGACGACCCCGCGCTCGCGCGCACCCGCCGTCGCTTCGGCCAGCTGCGCGGCGACCGAGCCGAGCTCGGCCCCGCGCGTTACGGCGGCCGGATGCATCTCGCAGGCGGCAGCCGCGATCAGGATGTTGTCGAGCTGGGAGAGGTCGCGCCCGCCGGCGAATGCCTGGCGGAAGGCGGCCTGGGCGAAGGGGACGGCGCGGCCTATCGACTTGGCGTACGTGGCCGCGCGCATCGCCAGCGCGCTGTCGAACGGGAATGGCTCGGGCCAGCGCAGCTGCTGCAGACCGAGCTGCTCGGCACGGCGCGCGAGGTCCTCGCGGAACGCCTCGCGTTCCTGCTCGCATCGCCACGCCTGAAGCGGCTCGCCGCCGCTGCCCTCGCGCACGAGCCCGCTCGCGAGCACGGGCCGCCACTCGGCGGGCGCGGGCAGGGCCGGCAGGATGCGCTCGGCGGCGAGGTAGGCGAGGGGGCTGGCGAGGTCGAAATAGAAGGCGGCGTCGATCACGCTCAGAGCGTATCTCCGCCGCGCGGGAGCGAACCCAGCTCGCGCCCCGCGCAACGCCGCTTTCAGCGCGCCGGGAGCAGGCTCAGCCGTGGATCAGCCAGCCGTCGGCGGCGCGTCCGGCTTCCATGACGGCCTCCGAGAGCGTTGGGTGGCCGTGGATGATGCGTCCGACCTCGGCGAAGCCGCCCTCGAGCAGGCGCACGTTGACGAGCTCTTGGATCAGCTCGGTGGCACGCGTGCCGACGATGTGCCCGCCCAGCAGCTCACCGTACTTGGACTCGCCGACGAGCTTGATCATGCCGCCGGTGTCGCCGTAGACGACGCCGCCGCCGACGGCGCCGTACTGCACTTTGCCGACGACCACGTCATAGCCCTCGTCGCGAGCCTGCTGCTCGGTCAGCCCGAAGGAGCCGACGTTGGGCGTGCAGAACGTGGCGCGTGGGATGTCGAGGTAGGCGATCGGGTGGGTCGCCATCCCGGCCGAGTCCTCGACGGCGATGATGCCCTCGTCGGAGGCCTTGTGGGCGAGCGCGGGGCCGGCGACGAGGTCGCCGATCGCGTAGACGCCGGCGCGGCTCGTGCGCATCGCACCGTCGACCTCGACCAGGCCGCCCTCGTCGAGCGCGATGCCCGCCTCGGCGAGGCCCAGCCCGTCCACGTCGGCGCCGCGGCCGGCGGCGATCACGAGGTAGTCGACCTCGAGCCCTGCGTCCCCGCCGTGGGTGAAGGTGACGCTGCTCTCGCCGCTCTTTACGTCGGCGATCGGGTCGCCGGTGTGCACGCTCACACCCTGGCGCTTGAAGCCCCGCTCGACGCGGCGGGAGACGTCGACGTCCTCGGTCGGAAGCACGCGATCGAGCGCCTCCATCAGACGCACCTCGGAGCCGAGGCGGGCGTAGCCGGAGGCAATCTCGGCGCCCGACGCGCCGGCGCCGACGACGGCGAGCCGGGCGGGCAGCTCGGCGAGCGCCCACGCCTCCTCCGTGCCGATGATGCGCTGCCCGAACTCGACGCCCGGGATCGAGCGCGGGACCGAGCCGGTCGCGAGGATCACCGTGGCGGGCGCGTACACGCTCTCGCCGACGACGACGTGCCCATCGGCGTTGAGCGCGCCGTCGCCCTCGATCACGTCGATCTTGTCTTTCTTGAACAGCGAGCCGACCCCGGAGGTCAGCGTGTTGACGACCTTCTCGCGCCGCGCCTGAACGCCGGCGAAGTCGACCACCACGTCCCCGACGCTCAAGCCGTACTCCCCGGCATCACGGATCTCCGACAGTAGGTCGGCCGAGCGCAGCACCGCCTTGGCCGGTATGCAGGCGTAGTTCAGGCACCGCCCGCCGAGCTTGTCGCGCTCCACGACGGCCGTCCGTTTGCCGAGTTGAGCAGCACGGATCGCGGCCACGTACCCACCCGGCCCGGAGCCGATCACGATGCAGTCGTAGGTCTCGTCGGCCATGGCGCGCTGAGCCTATCGAAGGTCAAGCCGCGTCCAGGACGCCGACTATCGGCGGTCCTGCACTTGGATTCGTCCCATCACTCGCACGAGCTTCCAGAAGAGCCATCCGCCGAGCAGCACGCTCACGAGGCAGATCGCGGCGGCGAGCAGCGTCGAGGCGACCACCAGGGCGAGCGAGGTGACGATGATCTGGAATGCGAGCAGCGCCTCGAACGAGAGCACGGCCCAGTAGCGCCGGCGGTACATGCCCTGGGCGATCAGCAGGAGCACGATGGCGAGCAGCGCCGCGCCGGGCACGGAGCCGCCGTGGCGGCTGAGGTCGTGGACGGTGGCGGCGCCGGCGATCACGCCGACGGCGAGCACGAGGCAGACGGCGATGGCGACGCGCAGGGGCACGGGCCACTCGTGCTCCCCGAGCGGGCTGAGCGCGGCGCGGGCGAGCTCCTCGCGCTCGCCGCGTGGCACGCGTGGCGGCCTGTTGCCTGCGCCTGCTCCCTCCATACGTGCTCCTAGCCGCGCTCGTCGAGTCGCTTGCGCAGCGCCTCGGCGGCGGCCTGCGGGTCCTCTGCATCGGCGATCGCGCGGAGCACGACCGCGCGCGTGGCGCCCGCTTCGAGCACCTCGCCGAGGTTTGAGCGGTCGAGGCCGCCGATCGCGAAGAACGGCACGGAGGCGTGCTCGGCGGCGTAGCGCACGAGCTCGAGCCCCACTGCCGGGCGCCCGGGCTTGGTCGGCGTCTCGTGCACGGGGCCGACGCCGATGTAGTCGACCAGCGGCGTGCCGTCGGCGGCGGCCCGCCGGGCGGCCTCGATCTCGCCGGGCGCGTGCGTGGAGAGGCCGATCAGCGCGTCGCGGCCGACGATCTCACGGGCCTCTTCGACGGACATGTCGTCCTGTCCGACGTGCAGCCCGTCGGCACCCGCCTCGCGCGCGACCAGCGGCCGGTCGTTGACGATCAGCAACGCGCCGAGGCGCTCGCACAGCGCGTGCGCGGCGATGGCGACGGCGACGAGCTCTTCATCGCCGAGGTGCTTCTCGCGCAGCTGCACGACGTCGACGCCCCCGGCGATCGCCGGGCGAATCACCTCCGGCAAAGAGCGTCCCCCTGGGTTGGCGTCGCAGACGAGATAGAGCCTGGCGGCGGCCAGACGCGCGCGGCGGGCGGAGCCGAGATCTGGCGTGGGCATCTCCAGGCAGTCTCGCAGGCACGCGCTCGCGCCCGTTGGGTACCCCGAGTAGCCCGGCCGGCTGCGATTGCGCACCGCCGATCGGGGCTAGCATCAGCGTATGGCCAATCGCAACGGCGCGAGCGACGTGCTGGTGATCGGCGGCGGCGTTATCGGGCTGTCGCTGGCTTGGCGAGCGCGCGAGCGCGGTATGTCGGTGAGGCTGCTCGAGCGCGATGCGCTCGGTTGTGGGACCTCGCGCGTCGCCGCCGGCATGCTCGCCCCGGTCGCCGAGGTGGAGTTCGGCGAGGCGGGGCGGCGCGTGCTCGCGCTCGGCCTGCGTTCGGCCGAGCTGTGGCCGGCCTTCGCCGAGCGCCTTCGGTCGTTCACGGGCGAGGACGTGGGCCTGCTGCGGACTGGCACGCTCGTATTGGCGCGCGACGAGGACGAGGCGCGCGAGCTCGACCGCCAGATCGCCTTCCGCGACGGGCTCGGGCTGGCCACGAGCAGGCTGCGGGCGAGCCAGGCGCGCGAGCGCGAGCCGGCGCTCGCGCCGACGATGCGGCTCGCTCTGGAAGCGCCGGACGACCACTCCGTCGACCCGCGGCGCCTGCTCCAGGCGCTGCGCACCGTGTGTGAGTTGGCTGGCGTGACGCTGCACGAGCATGCGCCGGTCGCGCGTCTGAACGTGGACGTCGCCGAGCGCGTCACGGGCGTGACGCTGGCAGGTGGCGAGTCGCTTGCGGCCGAGCGGGTCGTGATCGCGGCGGGCGCCTGGAGTCCACAGATAGCGGGGACGGGCGAGGCGGAGGTGCCGGTGCGACCGGTGCGCGGACAGCTGTTGCGTCTGCGCGATCCGTCCGGCCCCGGCCTGCTCAGCAGGGTTGTTCGCTTCCAGGGCGGCTACGTGGTGCCGCGCGCCGACGGCCGTTACGTGCTCGGCGCGACGGTGGAGGAGCGCGGCTTCGACATCGAGCCGGACGCGGGCGGAATCTACGAGCTCCTGCGGGAGGCGCACGAGATCGTGCCCGGCGTCGCCGAGCTGAAGATCGAGGAGCTGTGCGTCGGCCTGCGTCCCGGCATGCCCGACAACGCCCCGGCGATCGGTCGGGCCGCCACGCCGCATGGCCTGACCTGGGCGACCGGTCATCACCGCAACGGCATCCTGCTTGCGCCGCTCACGGCCGAGCTCGTGGCCAAGATCCTCGCCGACGAGCGGATGGACGCGACCGAGCTCGAGCTGCTCGAGGGATGCGATCCGCGCCGTTTCGGCGGGCGCCGTACCGGCGAGCCGGGCCTCGCCGGTACGGAAGCGACGAACGCCGCGCGCGAGGTGCCGGCGTGATCCGTCTCAACGGAGCCGACTCGGACGTGGCGGCGGGCGAGACGGTCGCCGAGCTGCTGGCGCGCATGGATCTCTCGCCGCAGGCGCGCGGGGTCGCGGTGGCGGTCGACGGTGAGGTCGTCCCCCGCGCTCGGTGGGGCTCGTTCACGCTTGCCGAGGACGCGCGCGTGGAGGTGCTGACGGCGATGCAGGGAGGTTGAGCGGCGGATGAGCGAGACGATCGGCGATACGGGCGCGGTGCGGCCTGCCGGTGCGGGCGCATCCTCCTCCGCCGGGACGGGCTCGGCGCGGGCCAACGGCTTGCCGGCGCGAGCACGCCCGGCGGGCGATGATCTCGTCATCGCCGGGCGAATGTTGCACTCGCGGCTGCTGCTCGGCACCGGCGGCTTCCCCTCGCTGGCGATCTTGGCCGAGGCGATCGCGGCCAGCGGATCGGAGCTGGTGACGGTCGCGCTGCGGCGCCTCGACCCGGCCACGCGCGGCTCGCTGATCGACGTGCTCGACGAGGCGGGCGTCGGAATCCTGCCGAACACGGCCGGCTGCTTCACGGCGCGCGACGCCGTGATCACGGCGCGGCTCGCCCGCGAGGCCTTCGAGACGGACTGGATCAAGCTCGAGGTGATCGGCGACGAGGACACGCTGATGCCGGACGCGCCCGAGCTGCTGCGCGCCGCCGAGGAGCTGGTCGACGACGGCTTCGTCGTGCTCCCCTACACCAACGACGACCCCGTGCTCGCGCGGCGTCTCGCCGACGTCGGCTGCGCCGCGGTGATGCCGCTCGGCTCGCCGATCGGCAGCGGCATGGGCATCCGCAACCCGTACAACCTCGCGCTGATCCGCGATGCCGTGGAGGTCCCGCTCGTGCTCGACGCCGGCATCGGCACGGCCTCCGACGCGGCGCTGGCGATGGAGCTCGGCTGCGATGCCGTGCTGGCCGCCTCCGCCATCTCACGCGCCGAGGATCCCGTGCGCATGGCGCGCGCGATCCGCGCAGCCGTCGAGGCCGGCCGGCTCGCCCGCGGCGCCGGCCGCATCCCGCGCCGCACCTACGCCACCCCCTCCACGCCCGAGCAGGGCCTGCCCGACTTCGGTTAGCCGCGCACTTCCAGTCAGCCGACGACTTCTATGGTCCCGTTCATCGTGGCGGGGTGAAGCGTGCACAGGTAGTGGATCACGCCCGGCCTGAGCGCCCTGATCTCGAACGTGCCGCCTTCGCCGAAGTCGTTGGAGGCGAACTTCTGGGGCCCGCCCGCGCTCGTGACGTTGTGGGCGATGGCGTCGAAGTTGGTCCACCTGATCGTGCTGCCCACCTTCACCCTGACCGTGTCGGGAGCGATCGCGATGTTGCGGTAGGCGATCGGCACGGTGCCGCTGCGAAGCGGGCCCGTCGCCGGCGCGAACTTGGGCGTGGTGGTCACTTTGAAGCTGCCCTTGCCGGAAGGGGCCGGCGCGGCGGTGCTCGAGGTGGCGCTCGACGAGGAGCCGGTCTCGGAGGAGCTGCTGCCCGAGGAGCCGCAGCCCGACGCCAGTGCCAGCGCGGCGACGACAGCCGGGATCGCAAAGCACCTGCTCATCAGACCGCGCACCCTAGCCTAGACTGGCTCGTCCATGCCAGAGCATTTTCTGACCGGCGCCGAGCTCTCGGCGGGTGGGCTCGACGCGCTGCTGACGCGCGCGCTCGAGCTGAAGGCCGACCCGCTCGCCTCGCGCGCGCTCGAGGGCCGCAGCGTCGCGCTGGTCTTCCAGAAGCCCTCGACGCGCACGCGCCTGTCCTTCGACGTCGGCGTGCACGAGCTCGGCGGGCACCCGGTCGTGCTCCGCGCCGACGAGCTTCAGCTCTCGCGCGGTGAGCCCGTGCGCGACACGGCGCTCGTGCTCTCGAGACACGTCGCCGCGGTCGGCGTGCGCACGGGTCCGCACGAGATGCTCGAGCAGCTCGCCCAGCACAGCTCGGTCCCGGTGATAAACATGCTCACCGCCCGGCACCATCCATGTCAAGCGCTCGCCGATCTGCTCACGCTGCGCGAGGCGTACGACTCGCTGCGCGGCCTGCGCTTGGCCTACGTCGGCGACGGCAACAACGTCGCTCGCTCGCTCGCGATCCTCGGCACCCTCGCCGGCCTCGACGTGGCCGTAGCCTCGCCGCCCGGCTACGCGCTGGAGCCCGACCTCGCCCTGCCCGCCGGGGCCGCCGGCGCGCTCGCGTTGCACGAGGACCCGCGCGAGGCCGTTGACGGCGCGTGCGCCGTCTACACGGACGTGTGGGTCAGCATGGGCGACGAGCAGACCGCCGCCGAGCGGCGCACGGCGCTGGAGCGCTACCGCGTCGACGACGCGCTGCTCGACGCCGCCGCGCCCGGCGCCTTCGCGCTGCACGACCTGCCGGCTCACGCGGGCGAGGAGATCACGGCGGATGTCCTCTACGGCCCCCGCCAGCGCATCTGGGACCAGGCCGAGAACCGCCGGCACGCGCAGAAGGCGCTGCTCGAGCTTCTTGCCGGCGCCGCAGCATGAGCGCCCTGCCCGATCTGTCGCGCTCGCGGGAGCCGCTACCCGCGCAAGGGCCACAGCCGGCGCAGGAGCAGGGGGCTGCGGAGGACTTCGTGCGCCCACAGCGAGGAGACGAGCTCGAGCTGAGGATCGAGTCGCTCGCGTTCGGCGGCGAGGGGATCGCGCGCATCGGCGATGGCGGCTACGTCGTCTTCGTCGCCGACGCCGTGCCCGGCGATCGCGTGCGCGCGGTCGTGCACAGGCGCAAGCGCAGCTATGCGCACGCGCGCACGCTCGAGCTGCTCGAGCCGAGCCCGGAGCGGATTGCGCCGCTCGCCGACCACCCCGGCGTGCCGTGGCAGGTTCTCCCCTACGAGCGCCAGCTTCAGATCAAGCACGAGCAGGTCGGCGAGGCGCTGCGACGGATCGGCCGGCTCGAGGGCTTCGAGCTGGAGCCGATCCTCCCCGCCGTCGAGCAGTGGCGTTATCGCAACAAGCTCGAGTACTCCTTCGGCGAGGCCGCGGGCGAGGACGGCGCCGGCGCGGGCGGCCTCGTCTGCGGCTTCCACGCGCCTGCAGGCGCCAACCGGGTGCTTCCGATGCGCGACTGCCTGCTTGCCTCCGAGCGCGGAAACCTGGCGCGCGAGCTCGCGCTCGACTGGTGCCGCGCGCAGGGGTTGAGCGCGTGGGACCGGGGCCGGAGCTCGGGCGCCGGGCCGGCCGGCCGGCGCGGCGGACACCGCCGCGAAGAGCGCATCGGGCCGGCCGCCGACGGGCGCGCGCGGCTGCGCAACCTGGTCGTGCGTGAAGGGCGGCACTCCGGGCAGTTGCAGGTCCGCATCGTCACCAGCGACGGTGAGCTCGATGCCGGTGCGCTCGCAGCAGCGCTGAGCGACGGGCTCGGCGAGAGCCTCAGCGGAGTGCTGTGGTCGCGTTCGGGGAGCCTCGCCGAGACGACGGCCGGGGGCGAGACAGAGCTCGTGTGGGGCGAGGCCAAGCTGCCCGAGCGCCTCGGCGAGCTGGACCTTCAGATCTCGGCCGAGGCGTTCTTCCAGACGAACACCGAGATGGCCGAGCGGCTGTACCGAGTGGTGGTCGATTTCGCCGCGCTCGAAGGCTGGGAGCGCGTGTACGACCTCTACAGCGGGATCGGCTCGATCGCGCTCACGCTTGCGCCGCGAGCCGGGGAGCTGTGGGGCATCGAGTTGAGCGAGGACGCAGTGGCCGACGCCATCGCCGGCGCTCGCGCCAACGAGGTCACGAAGGCCAACTTCTTCGCCGGCGACGTGCGCCTGGCGCTGCCCGAGCTGCTTCAGCGCGCCGGGCGTCCGGACGTGGTCGTCGTCGACCCTCCTCGTGCGGGACTCTCCAAGAAGGTCGTCCACCGCATCATCGACGCGTCGCCGAAGCGCATCGTCTACGTCTCGTGCAACCCCACGACGCTCGCCCCCAACGCCGCCGAACTCGTCGCGGCCGGGTGGACACTGCGCAGGGTCACGCCCGTCGACATGTTTCCGCAGACGCACCACATCGAGTGCGTGGCGCTGTTCGAGCGGACGCAGGGCGGGTAGCATTCGAACCTCTCGCATGAGGGGACTGGCTCGAAAGGATTCGATGTGCATGAGCGCGGCAATGTTCGCCGTAGCCGTAGCTGTGCTCGCATCGACGACGGCATCCGCCAGTGCTGAGTCGCTGAGCCTGTCCATCGGTTCCAAATCCGGGTTGCCCGGAGCGCCACTGCCGATCACCGCCGGAGGGTCGGCGGACGGTGCTCACCGCCTGTACGTCTACGTTGCCCGCTACCAGCTCACCTGTGCGATGGACCCGCTGGTCGAGAGCGCCGACGGCGCACACTCGCTCACGAGCGCCGAAGGACAGGAGTTGAACGCCGGGGCCTTCACGGTGCAGTTCGAATACGTGCCGGAAGGCGACGGCGTCTTCGGCGTGTGCGCCTATCTCGACGAAGCGCCGGGTGTCCCGCCGGACGCGGGCGCCGCCGCGAGCTTCAGCGCCCCGCTCGAAGCCCCGTATTTGCAGGCGGCCGCCGAAGAACTCAAACGCATCGCCGTCGAACACGAACAGCAGGAATTACAGGAACAGGCGCGGCGCCAGCAAGAAAGAGAAGCGCTCGAACGTATCCCGGCGAGCGAGCTCCCACAGCCCGAAGGGCCACCGCCCGCACATGTCGCCTCACCACCAGTCGTCACCTGTGTCGTCCCGTCGCTCAAGTGGCACTCGTTGCAGGCCGCTCGCAGGTCGCTCAGACATTCACATTGCGCCTTGGGAAGAGTCGAGCGACCGCGCCACGTTCGCAGCGCGCTTGTCGTGAGGCGGCAGAGCGCACCGCACGGCGCGAAGCTGCGAAACGGGGCGGCAGTGGCGGTTGTCTTGGGGCCTGCGCGGCATTGAGGAGGCAGTAGGCTGCGCCGATGCGCGCCGCGACCATCCGCGAGGGGGAGATCGTGGTCGAGCAGCACCCCGACCCGGAGCCGGCCAAGGACGAGGTGCTCGTGCGCGTGCGCGCGGCGGGGCTGAACGGCGCCGACATGATGCAGCGGCGGGGGCTCTACCCGGCGCCACCCGGCTCGCCGCAGGACATCCCCGGCATGGAGCTGGCCGGGGAGGTGGTCGCAACCGGCCCCGGCGCCGAACGCTTCGCGGTTGGGGACCGCGTGATGGCGATCGTCGGCGGCGGCGCGCAGGCCGAGCTCTGCACGGTGCACGAGCGGGTCGCCATGCCGGTGCCCGACGTGCTCGCCTGGCCCGCCGCGGGCGGGCTGCCGGAGGTCTTCGCGACGGCACATGACGCCGTCTTCACGCAGGGTGAGCTGCGCAGCGGCGAGCGCCTGCTCGTGCACGGCGGCGCCGGCGGCGTCGGCACCGCCGCGATCCAGCTGGCGCGCGCGGCCGGCGCAAGCGTCACCGCAACCGTGCGCAACGAGCAGCTGCGTCCGGCCGTGGCCGAGCTCGGCGCCGAGGTCGTCGCGCCCGAGGGCTTCCGCGAGCACGGCCCCTTCGACGTGATCCTCGAGCTCGTCGGCGCGCCCAACATGCCCGAGAACCTGAACGCGCTCGCCACCGGTGGGCGGATCGCCGTGATTGGCGTGAGCGCCGGGGCAAAGTCCGAGGTCAACCTGCTCGCCCTGATGGGCAAGCGCGCGCGCATCCACGGCTCCACGCTGCGCGCGCGCCCGCTCGAGCAGAAAGCAGAGGTCGCACGTCTCGTCGAGCACGAGGTCCTGCCCCTGTTCGAATCGGGCGCGCTGAACGTGTCAATCGCCGAGACGTTCCCGCTCGATCAGGCCGCCGCCGCGTACGATCGCTTCGCCGCCGGGGGGAAGCTCGGCAAGGTCGTCGTTACCGTCGAGTGAGCAGACGATGCACGAGACGCAGGACGATCTCGACCGCCTCCAGGAGCTGCTGGACGCGAGCTACGAGCGCGCCGGCTCGCACCTGCGCTCGATCTGGGACGAGCCGAGCCGCCTTGACGCCCGGGGACTGAGCGCCGAGCTCGTCGGGGTACAGGTGCTCGACCTCGCGACCGTCACGCCGCGCGGGGAGCCCCGGGTCGCGCCGGTCGACGGCCTGTTCTTTCGCGGTCGCTTCTGGTTCGGGTCGTCGGGGCACTCGCAGCGCTTTCGCAACATCCGCGCCAACCCGGCCGTGAGCGGCGCCGTCACGAGCGGGCTCGAGACGTTCCTGGTGCTCGTGCACGGGCGCGCCGTCGAGACCGATCCGCGCGGGCCCGAGGCCGAAGGCTTCGCCGACTACCCCCGCGAGCTGTACGACTTCGACTGGGATGCCGCGCACCCGACGGCCCCGTACGCGTGGATCGACGCGAGCACGCTACTCGCCTTCAAGCGCCCCTAGTACGGCGGCTCGGCGGCGCACGCTGTTGGCCCGACCCGAAGCGCGCGGGCCTGCGCGGTCCTCGCGACCCAGTCGGATGCTCGCTACGCCCAGGGTTGGCACGTCCTCCAACCGGCCGGGTCGGTCCGCCGCGGGACGAATGCGCGCAAGAGGGTCCGATTACGGACGCTGGGCGCTGACCCCCCGCGCGACGCGGAACTCCGCAGCGACCTCACGTGTCGCGGCCTCGGCTCCGAGTGGAAATACGTGAAGTGCATCTACACGCGAGATACCGGCAAGGCCGGCCGCCAGTTCGCCCGCTAGGTCGATGCCGCCGTCGCGACTGATCTGCGCCAAGGCTCGTTGTGGAATCGCGACCCCCGGTAGCGAGCAGGCGCGCTCTGCCATGTGCGCGCTGCGGAGCAGCGCGACGCTTGCGTAGAACCGGACGTCCGCGAGGGTGCCCTCGGCGGCCGAGAGGAAGGCTTCGAGTCGCGCGAGGTCGAAGATCATCTGCGACTGCACGAACGTTGCTCCAGCGACGATCTTGCGTTGCAGGAGCCGCAACTCCCGGTCGACGTCCTCGGCGAAGGGATTGACGACCGCCCCGACCGCCAGCGGGTGCGGGGCGCTCCATGCGAGCGCACTCGCGATGAGCTGCGTGGCGGTCATGTCGGCCACGTGTTCGATGCCAGGCACCGGATCGCCCTGCATGCAGAGGACCGCCTCAGCGCCGAGCGCCGCCGCGCCCACGACTTGGGACTGCAGGCCAAGCCGGTTGCGATCGCGGCAGGAAACGTGGACGATTGTCCCCACGCCCTGCTCCCGTGCGAGCGCCACCGCAGCCAGCGGCGACATCCGCGGCTGGCCTGCGTGATTGTCGGTCAGCCCGACGACGTCGACGGTGTCGGCCAGAACAGCGATCCGATCGCTGACGCGCGGGCCATCGGCTCGGGCCGGCAGCGAGATCTCCGCGGACGTCAGGGCGGTCAGCGACACGACCGCCGGAGCCTAGCCCGTCGGTCCGTCAGGCCGACCCATGCTTGGTCCGGGGTGTTCCGTCCTCGTAGATGATCACGCTGTCCCGCAGCGTCTTCTCGATTGGCATCTGCCCCGCTCACGGACCCCGAGCCGCCCGAAAAGGTGGCGTCCGCGAGCAGGACGCCGACTCCTGCGAAATCGCCGTCGTCTACAAGCTCGGCGTACGTGGCAATGAGGTTCTCGATGGCGCGGTGGCTCGATGGCTGATCGGGAACCCCGTTGGGCGCCGACGTCGACACGGTCGCGACTATACGCGTCGGACTGACCGTCAGAGCCCGAGCTTGCGGACGCCGGTCTCGTCGAACCCCAAGTGGTGACCAACCTCGTGAAGCACCGTTCGCTTGACCTCCGCCCGGAGGCGCTCGGGGTCGTCGCCGAAGTCGCGGACGAGCGTGTCGCGGAAGATCAGGATCTCCTCCGGCGGGCCGCCGCCTCCGAAATATGCGCTGCCGCCCATCCTCATGCCGACGTGCATCCCGTAAGCGTGCTCCTCGGCGCCGCGATCGGACACGACGATCGCGACGTCGTCCAGCGCGCGTTGGAACTCGTCTGGTAGGTCGTCGACCGACGCGCGCACGACCGCCTCGAACTCCTCCTCGCTGTAGCGCCTGCGCTTGGCCATCCCGCGTGAAGCGATCAGTACGGCGGCTGGGCCGAGTACCAGTCGCCCAGCACGCGGAAGGCGTCCCAGAAGTCGCGCTTTGAGTCCTGATCGTCGAGCGAGTCGTCGATGTTCGGCACGTACAGCGCGTCGATCGTCGGCGTGAGCTGCTGAATCTCACCGAGGCGCTCCTCGAGCGGGTGCGCCAGCGGGACCTCCAGCTCGTTGAACGTCGCCAGTGCCTCCGGGCCCATCACGACGACGATCTTCGGCTGCACGATCGCAAGCTCGGCGACCACGCGCGCCATGCACTCCGGCTCCGCCAGCGAGGAGTCGCTGAGCGGGCACTTCACGCACAGCGTCCCGTACACCGCGAGCGGGTCGATCTGCAGGCGCTTGAGCGACTTCATCAGCGCACCGCCGGCGCGCCCGTAGAAGGCGACGCCCTCCTCGATCTCCGACGGGAGCGCCGCGAACTTGAGCAGCATGATGTCGGCCTGCGGGTGCCCCGAGCCGAGCACCGGCATCAGGTTGCCGCGCGGGCAGTGCGGACAGGACTGCAGCTCGCGCGTGAGCGTGTTCAGCTCACGGATAGCGCGCTCGAGGTACTTCTCGCGGATCTCGTCATCGGTCACGGGCATCGACCCCGAGGGATTTGACGACGCCGATGGTTGTCCTTGAGCGTGCATCAGTACTTGCGCTCAGCGTAGCCCGCCGCGGCCGGCTCGTCACCAGCTCGCGCCCCGCGCGGGGCGCTAGTCCCTGCCGTGGCCTCTGGCGGCGCGCCGGACCCGCCGCACGCGCCGCGCGCGGCTCGCGCGCTGGGCCGCCGGCGGGGTCGCGCGGGTCTGCAGGAACTTCAGCGCCTGCACGTACAAGAGCGAGGAGCGCCCCATCACGATCTCCGCGTCGCGCAGCGACTGCAGGAACTCCTGCGGCCCGTCGAAGTCGTGCATGCGGATCCGCGCGGAGCCGAGTCCCTGCGCGACGTGCGAGTCCGATCCGGCGCCCGCCGGCAGGCGGTACTTGGCCGCGAACCGCACCGCCTCGTCGTTGAACGCACCGATCGCCACGCGCGGGTTGAAGACCTCGATCGCGTCGACGTCGTCGAGGATCGTGAGCAGGTGCTCGTAGTCGGGGACCGCGTGCATGCGGTCGAAGGGGTGCGGCACGTAGACGATGCCGCCCTGGCGCTTGATCTCGGCGACGGTCTCTTGCAGCGTCAGCCCGCGCGGGATCTTCTCCTCGATGAACAGGCCGATCACCTCGCCCTGCCCGGCCGTCTTGACCTCCTCGCCGACGATCACCTTGACGCCGGCGTCCTGCGCCTGCGCTCGCGCCTGCAGCGCCCCCGAGATCTCGTTGTGATCGGTCACGGCGATCGCGCCCAGCCCCTGCGCGCGCGCCGTCGCCAGCAGCACCTCGACCGGGGTCGCGCAGTCGTGCGAGTGATCGGTGTGCATGTGCAGGTCGACGTCGATCAGAGGCCGCTCGGCTAGCTTCGCCGCGAGCCGCTCATCGCCCTCGCGCGAGTGCCTGCGCGCGGCCAGCCGCGCGTAGATCTGCTCGTAGCGAGCGGCCGCCCCGTCGTCGTCGGCGACCAGCTCATACTCCGCCGGGAAGTGCTTGGCCATCAGCTGCGCCGTCTCCGGCCGGCTCGTCGTGCGTGCATCCAGGCGCCCGTAGAAGCTCTCCACGAACCGTCGCGCCAGGAGCGTCGAGAGGAGCCGTTCCGTCGATGAGTGAAACGAGCCGACGTTGAGCGCGCGCGAGTGGCGCAGCGCCGCGTTGGAGGTGCTCGGGGCGAACGGCTCGTGCACGTGCACGAAGTCGAGCTCCACCGTGCCCAGCAGTTCCTCGATCGTGCGCGCCACGTCGATCGACAGCGCCGAGGGCCGTCGGCGCGCGCCGCCGGTCACGTCCAGCACCTCGCCGACGGCGATCACGAGGGGCCCGCCCGGCTCGGCCCCGTCCATCAGCCGCGCCAGTTCACCGCGCGCAGCCCGGATCGCCCTGCGCGACTCGCGCACTCGCTCCTGCGAATGCGACGGGGCCAGCACCAGCACGCGGTGCCCGCGCTGAGCCAGCCCGGCGCACACCTCGGCGACATGCGCGTTGACCGCGTTCTCCTGCGCCTCCCAGGGGTACGGAGTCACATGGGCGAGGGAGAACCGCTCGGCCATCGGCTCCGGGCTCATGCGCGCGCTTTGGCCTTCGCTTTCGCCGTGGCTTTGGCTCTGCGGGGCGGCCGCCCGCCGGTGGCCTGCGGCCGGCCGGCGTGCTTGGCGATGAACTTCTCCGTGTCCACCCGCGCCTGATCGTCGGGGCGCTGGTTCTGCGGCGACTTCATCAGGTAGGAGGACGGGCCATCCAGCTGCCCACCCACGCCGTGGTTGAGCGCCAGCTTGCAGCAGCGCACCGCGTCGATCACGATGCCCGCCGAGTTCGGCGAGTCCCACACCTCGAGCTTCATCTCCACGTTCAGCGGCACGTCGCCAAACGCCTGGCCCTCGACGCGGATGTGGGCCCACTTGCGGTCGGTCAGCCACGGCACGTAGTCCGACGGGCCGATGTACACGTCGTCGGCCGGCAGCTTGTGATCCATGATCGAGGTCACCGCGTTGGTCTTGGAGATCTTCTTCGACTCCAGGCGCTCGCGCTCGAGCATGTTGTAGAAGTCCATGTTGCCGCCCACGTTCAGCTGCGAGGTGCGCAGCATCTTCACGCCGCGGTCCGCGAACAGCCGCGCCAGCGTGCGGTGCACGATCGTCGCGCCGACCTGCGACTTGATGTCGTCGCCGACGATCGGCAGTTTGGCCGCCTTGAAGCGCTTGTCCCAGTAGGGCTCGCGGGCGATGAACACGGGGATGCAGTTGACGAAGCCGCAGCCCGCCTCCAGCACCTGCTCGACATACCACTTGGTCGCCTGCTCGCTGCCGACCGGCAGGTATGAGACGACCACGTCCGTGTGCGTGTCCTTGAGGATCTGGACGATGTCCGCCGTCTCGCCCGGCGCCTTGACGATCTTCTCTTTGAGGTACTTGCCGAGGCCGTCGTGCGTCATCCCGCGGTGGACCGGGACGCCGAGCTTCTTCGGCACCTTGGCGAACTTCATCGTGTTGTTCTGCCCGGCCCAGATCGCCTCGCCGAGGTCCTTGCCTACCTTCTTGGAGTCGATGTCGAAGGCCGCCGTGAATTCGATGTCGCGCACGTGGTAGCCGCCGAGGTCGACGTGCATGAGGCCCGGGACCTGCTCGGCCGGGTCGGCGTCGCGGTAGTAGTGCACGCCCTGTACGAACGCCGACGCGCAGTTGCCGACGCCGACGATCGCGACGCGGACCTTCTCCGACTGGTAGCGCGCGGCGCCGTTGCTCGCTGCGCCGTCGCGGGAGGCTGCGCCATTGCTTGAGGCGCGCCCGTTTGAGTGCTGCTTGATCACGAGTGCAGTTCCTTTGTGAGGGCTCGGCGCTGGGGGCCGAGGCGCGGTTCGGGGAGCTTGTGAGCTTTGCGGAGACTACCCCGCCTGGCGCGCTAGGTCACACGGCCCGGCTTCGCTAGGTCGCTGCGAGCAGCTCGCGGCGCACGTGCCAGATGCGCTGACCCACCGTCACGAGGCTGAGCGCCGCCAGCACGTATACGGCCGGCTCCAAGAGCTGGAAGTCCCCGAGCGAGGCGCCGCGCGCGAACACCAGCCCGATCGAGAGGATCACCACGCGCACCGGACGCGTGGCGATGCCGACCTTGCACTCCACCCCCAGCGCCTCCGCCCGCGCGCGCGTGTAGCTCACCATCAGCGACGCCAGCACGGCGACGACCACCGCGGCCGCCGCCACCTGGTTGCCGGTCAGCGCGAAGTAGCCCGCGACCGACGTGAGCACGATCCCCTCCTCGATGCGGTCGAGCGTGGAATCCAGGAACGCGCCGAACGGCGTGCCCTTGCCCGACATGCGCGAGTAGCGGCCGTCGAGCGTGTCCATGATGGAGCCGACGATGAACGCCACCCCGCCGAGGAAGAACAGCCTTTCCCACACGAGCACCGCCGCCACGATGTTGAGCAGGAGACCCGTCAGCGAGATCGCGTTCGGCGTCAGGCGCGACTCGATGAGCCGGTTGCGCACCAGCTCGCGGCGTTCGCCGGCGCCGATCGGCGCGCGCGCCCGGCGCGGCTTGCGCCCGGCGCGGTAGCCCGCGCGCGGCGCGCGCCGGGCCGGGCTGTGCTGTCTCGGGGCCATCCTCCGCGGAGCCGCCCGACTCAGCCGCTCGCCCGCATTCGGGGCGAGCTGACGGCCGAGAAGCGCCATGCTCCGGGGCGCGCGCGGGCCAGCCAACGTGCACCGTACGCCGACGCTCCCGCCGTGAGCGCGCCAAGGAGCGCGTCGACGATGAAGTGGTTGGCGGTCACCACGATCACGAACGTCATCAGGAACGGGTAAAGCAGCCAGGCGATCCGAACCACGCTGTGCTTGCACAGGCGCGCCAGCGGCCAGCCGATCATCAGCGCGAAGGCCACGTGCATCGAGGGCACCGCCGCGTACGGATTGAAGAGGGCGTTGGCCGTTGCGCTCGTGTGCGAGACGTGCACGCCCGTGAAGTCCGACACGCTGTCGATGAAGCCCCACTCCGGCATGAATCGCGGCGGCGCCGTGGGGAACACGACGTACCCGATCAGCGCGATACCCATCGCGATCAGGAACATGTTGCGCACGAAGTAGAAGGATCTGTTGTGGCGCAGGTACACGTACAGCAGCGCGCTCAGCGTGATCGAGGTCTGCGCGTTCACGTACAGCCAGCTCGCGCAGACCATCACGAAGTGGCTGCCAGAGGCCCAGGCCTGGACGCTCGGCTCGACGAACACGTGCAGGCTGCTCTCGATCGAGATCAGGTCACGCGCGTGGGCGAATGCCGCGTTGGCTTCGCCCTCGGCCAGGCCGCGCACGATCCGGTAGGCGAAATACGCCGCGGCGAAGAGGGAGATCTGCCGGAGCGCATCGAGCCAGCCTTGGGGCAGGAGGCGCGCCTGCAGCAAGCGGGCGCGAGCGACCATCGCGCTGAAGCCTAGACGACCGGCGCCGGCGGTGATCAGCGGCAGCGCGGGCCGCGATCGAACACGCGGGCAGGCGAGAAGTCGATACCCACACGCAGCGTGCCCGGCCCGAGCGTCCGCACCTCGGTGTAGCCCGCGCTGCCGCGCTGCACGCAGCCGTGCCCGTCGAGCAGCGCCCAGTACGGGGTGAAGTGCACGCGCACGAGGAAGCCGCCCGCGCTCGGCGCCCGCAGCGCGAACGAGTCGGGTCCGAGCCGCACGAGCGTGCTCGGCGGCTGCGCGAGCGGAGTCGGCGCCAGCACCTCGAACAGGCGCCAGTGCGGCGAGCGCCACACCTCGTGCAGCCAGCTCGGCCCGCCGCGCAGCAGGCGCGCCTCCGCCCTCGCCGAGTAGTCGAGCGACGCGTCCGGCAGCGCCACGTAGGCGACCGCCTCGCGCGAGAGCCAGGCGCGATAGCGCGCCGCCGTGAGCGCGCCCGCGCGGGGATCCTTCGAGTCGCGCCCGCGATAGAAGACCCCGTTCGCGCGGACGTCGAGCTGGCGCTCCCATCCGCGCGCCAGCGGGACCTGCGCCGCGACCCAGCGAGCCTCGCCGTGGTTGCGCGTCGGCACCACCTCCACGCGCGCCGGGCGCTCGCCGTAGCCCAGGCCGAGGCGCCTCAGCTCGCCCACCAGCGGCGCATAGTAGGAGGCGTTCGTCGCCGGTTCCGAAACGCTCGAGGCGAGGTCGGCGATCGGCGCCCGCAGCTGCCAGTAGAGCAGCAGCGGCGCCAGCGCCAGCAGCGCCGCCGCCCGCCAGCCGCGGGGGAGCCACGAGCGCCAGCCCGCCATCCGATGCCTGCGCTCGACGTACATGCCTGGAGGTTGCGCGATCAGGGCGCACGCGAGTACGGGTCCGGCCAGCAGCGCGCCGAGCCGGCTGACGTTGCCGCCCACCGGGGTGCTCAGCACGTAGCAGGCGGCGAGCGCCAGCGCATACAGCGCCGCGCCCATTCGCAAACCCCGCCGTCGCCTCGGGATCGCCAGCGCGAGCGCCAACGTCGCGGCGAGCTCCGGGTAGAAGGCCGACGCCACGAACGGCTCCGAGCCACCTTCCGGGAAGGCGATCCAGAGCAGCACGATCGGAGCGAGCGCAGCGCACCCCAGCGCGAGCGGCAGGCGCGTCCTGCGCAACTCGCGAGCGAGTCCCTGCGGCGGCCCCTCGGCCACGGCGAAGCGTGCCTGCCCTCGTCGCCCGCCCAGCGCCCACGCGAGCGCCGCCAGCGCCAGGAACGCGCCCGCCACGGGACTGGCCAGGGGACAGAGCAGCGCGAGCGCCGTCGCCAGCGCGAGCCACCTCGCGCGCCGCAGACCGGCCGTGGCCCTCGCCGCGCGCGCCGCCACCAGCGCGCCGAGTGCGAGCGCCGCGCCGAGCTCGAACGGGATCCGGTTCGTGAACAGCTCGATGCCCGCGCCGAGCGCGAACCACAGCGCCGCAACCCGCTCGGCGCGCGGCGTAAAGCCGCCCCGCACGAGTGAGGGGAACAGCCCCGCGGCGATCGTCGCCGCCAGCCCTCCCACCAGCGCCGGACCGAGCAGCGCGCCGAGCGGCGGCGCCAGTAGCGAGTAGGCCGGCAGGTGGTGGCCGCCGTACCAGCCGTTGTCCCAGAGCGTGAAGCCGGCGCGCGCGAACAGGTCGCTGCGGTAGCCGGCCGCCGCCAGGTCGCTGCTCGCCGGTGCCATCAGCAGGTACGCCAGCGCCAGCGTCGCCGTCAGCAGCCACGCGGGCACCACCCTCGCGGCCCCGCGCACGCGCGGGCCGCGCGAGCGCTCGATCGCTATCCGTTCCTCCGTGCCCGCCGCGCGCTCGCGCGCGAGCGTGGGCGCCTCGACCGCGCTCATGCCGGCGCGTCGCGGAGGAAATCGACCACCGCCTCGAGCGCGTCCGGGCGGTCGAGCCACGGCCAGTGCCCCGCGTCGGGCAGCTCGAGCAGCTGCGCGCCCAGGACGTCCGCGTAGGCCTTGCCGAAACGCGCCGGGAGGTATGGATCGCGCAAGCCCCAGACCACGAGCGAGGGGACGCGGAGCGTTGCCAGGTGTTCCCCGGCCGCCGCCAGGCGCTCCGGCGGCGAGCTGCGATAGAGCCGCAGGATCGCCCGCTGCGTGCCCTGGTCGAAGTGCGCGAGCACGCTGTCGAGCCAGCTCTCCGGCATCGGGCCCGGCGTCGCGTTGGCCTCGCGCGAAAGCAGGCGCAGCAGCGGCCGGTTGATGGTGCCCATCGACAGCTCGCCGAGCACCGGCGTGCGCCAGATCCTCGCCGTGCGGTGCCAGCGGTAGCCGGGAAGGAACGGCACCGCGTCGATCACGACCAGCCGCTCGACCCGCTCGGGGTGGCGCTGGGCGAAGGCCAGCCCGACCGCCCCCCAGTCGTGCACGACCATGCGCACGCGCTCGACCCCGACCAGATCCAGGAACGCCTCGACGAAGTCCGCGTACTCCGCGATCGTGAAGCTCAGCGAGCCCGGCTTGCCCGAGCGACCGAAGCCGGGCAGGTCGGGCGCGAGACCGCCGCTGCGCACGAGGAAGTCGAGCCAGGCGTCCGAGCTGTCCGGCACGCCATGCAGGTAGAGCGGCACCGCCCCCGCGCCGGGCGCCGTGCCCGCGTCGCGCCAGAAGACAGGCAGCCCGTCGATCTCGCCGCTGTGATCACTCACCTCGGGCACCGCGCGAGGATATAGGCACAGATACCGTGCTCGCGTGCCCTCCCCCTCGTGGAAGCCACCCTCGCGCGCGCGGGTGCTGCGCGTGCGCAACCGCCTGCGCGAGATCTACGGCGTCCCGTTGATGGCCCCACACGGTCACCCGATCGCCGAGCTCGTGCTGACCGTGCTCTCGCAGTCCACCAACGACCGCAACCGCGATGTCGCCTACCTGCGCCTGCGCCGGCGCTTTCCTACGTGGGAGGCCGTGCGCGATGCGCCCGTCGCCGAGGTCGAGGAGGCGATCCGGCCCGGCGGCATCTCCAAGGTCAAGTCCCAGCGCATCCGGGCCATTCTGCGCGCCATCACCGAGCACGCCGCTCCGCCCGAGCGCGGCTCCGCAGGCGCCGGCGACCGCCCCGAGCAGGCCGATGAGCCCTCGCTTGACTGGCTGCCGCGCGTGGAGCTGGCGGCGGCGCGCGACTACCTCACCGCCCTGCCCGGGGTGGGGCGCAAGACCGCCGCCTGCGTGCTGCTGTTCGCCTATGGACTGCGCGACGTCCCCGTCGACACGCACGTCTCGCGCGTCGGCGCGCGCCTGAACCTGCTCGAGGGTGGCGCGCCGTTCGAGCGAATGCACGACCAGATGCTCGCGCTCACGCCGCCCGGGCAGGAGCTCGAGCTGCACGTGAACCTGCTGCGGCATGGGCGGCGCACCTGCCACGCCCGCTCGCCCGCATGCGGCAGCTGCGCCCTTGCGCGCATGTGCCCCAGCCGCGGGCTGTTCGACTGAGCCGCGCAGCTCGCCCTCGCCGAAGGCGCCCGGCGATGTCCCGCTCGCGCGGGGAGCAGTACCGTATGGATGGAGGTGCAGACATGAGGCTCCCCGACGTCGAGCACACGTCCCGGCCCTGGCGGATCCACGAGCTGACTCCCGACTTCCTGCTCGAGGACGTATGGGCGCTGCCGACGCCCGGCGAGCGCGATGGCTTCCCGCGCCTGGTGCGGGCGATCGCCGCGGGCTCGCTCTCCGGCGCCTCCTCGCCCGCCGTGCGGCTGCTGTGGGCGATTCGTATGAAGGCAGGCGAGCTGCTCGGCTGGGACGGCCCCGACGCCGGCGTCGGCTCCAGGGTGCCGACGCTTCGCGATCGGTTGCCCCCGGATCTCCGTGAGGGGCCGCCGGGCCCCGACTTCGACGCGCTGCCCTTCGAGTCGCTGTATCTGCTCGACGACGAGTGGGCGGGAGAGATCGCCAACCGGACCGTGCATGGGGTCATGCACCTCGGCTGGGTGCCCGACGAGGCCGGTGGCTACCGCGGCCAGATGGCCATCCTGGTGAAGCCGAACGGGCTGCTCGGCGCCGGCTACATGGCCGCCATCAAGCCGTTTCGCCATCTGATCGTCTATCCCGCGCTGATGCGGCAGATCGGCCGGGCCTGGCAGGCCGGCGCGGGCGCTGAGGAGCCCACGCCGGCGCGCGCCTAGATGCCCGCCGCCCTCCCCGCCGAGCGATCGCGCGCCCATCGTCCCCGCGCCGAGCGCGCGTTCGTCCTCTACGACGGCGACTGCGGCCTGTGCACGTGGCTGCTCGCCGGCCTGCTGCGCCTCGACCGGGCCGAGCGCCTGCACCCGATCGCGCTGCAGCGGCCCGAGGCCGACGAGCTGCTGGCCGACCTGGCGCCCGCCGAGCGACTCGACTCCTGGCACCTCATATCCGAGGCCGGCGTGCGCTTCTCGGCGGGCGCCGCGCTCGTGCCGCTGCTCGAGCTGCTGCCTCGCGGGCACGCCCTCGCCGCTCCGTTCGCACGGCTCCCCGGTATCACCGAGCGCTGCTACCGCTGGACGGCCCAGCACCGTACGCAGCTGTCCAGGTTGCTCGGAAGCGGCGCCAAGCGACGCGCGGGCGAGCGCGTGCGCCGGCGCGAGCGCGCGCTCGAATCACCTATGCAGCCGCCCCCCGGCGGCGAGGACTAACCGGTGGGCAGGACGGCGAAGGCGATCACGGCGTAGTGCAGCGCCGCCGCCGCCAGCACGAGGACGTGGAAGATCTCGTGGTAGCCGAACACCTTCGGCCACGGGTTCGGCCGTTCGCTCGCGTAGATGACGGCGCCCGTCACGTACAGCACGCCGCCGAGCGCGATCCCGATCGCGCCGAGCCAGCCGATCGCGGCAGGCAGCTCGCCGAAGACCGCCCCCGTGACCAGGCCGAGCAGCACGTAGATGACCGCCAGCAGCCACTTCGGCGCGTCGATCCAGGCGAGCTTGAAGACGACGCCGCCCAGCGCGCCCGCCCACAGCACGATCAGGATCGTGCTCGCCAGCGAGCCCTTCAGCGCCAGCAGCGCCACCGGCGTGTACGTGCCGGCGATCAGCACGAAGATCATCGAGTGGTCCAGGCGCCGCATCCAGCGTCGCGCCTTCGGCCGCCACGTGACGCGGTGGTACAGAGCGCTCGTGCCGAGCAGCGCCGACACGGCGATCGCGTAGATGATCGCCGCCAGCCGTGCGCGCCCGTCGGAGGCGCCCAGGATCAGCCCCACGCCGCACGCCAGCGAGACGAAGAACGCGTACTGGTGAAAGACGCCGCGCAGCCGCGGCTTGACCGGCAGCGACTCCGTTAGCGCAGCCGCACCTGTGGATAGGGCGGGCATCGACGGAAGGTAGCGCGTGCACGGGCGCTTGTCACGCGCCAAGCGCCCGCTTCTGCGCGGTCCTGGCCGCCCGCGCCGGCTCCAGGTGGCGCGCGGAGGGCGGTCCTGCGTAGGCGATTATTGGGTTGATTCCTCTCAGGAAATCTGTCACAATGTGACTCAGATTTTTATACCGCGTATCGAAGGAGCAATATCCCCATGGCCAAGACCATAGGCATCGACCTCGGCACGACGAACTCGTGCATGGCCGTGCTCGAGGGCGGCGAGCCCACCGTGATCGAGAACTCCGAGGGCGGTCGTACGACGCCGTCGGTGGTCGCCTTCACGAGCTCGGGCGAGCGCCTGGTCGGCACGGTGGCCAAGCGCCAGGCCGTAACCAACCCGCAGAACACGATCTTCTCGATCAAGCGCTTCATGGGCCGCAAGGAGGCCGAGGTGCGCGAGGAGGAGTCGATCGTTCCCTACAAGGTCGTCTCCGGACCCAATGGCGACGCCCGCGTGGAGGCGAACGGGGAGCAGTTCTCGCCCCCCGAGATCTCCGCGATGATCCTGCAGAAGCTGAAGACCGACGCCGAAGCCTATCTGGGCGAGGCCGTCGATTCGGCCGTGATCACGGTCCCCGCGTACTTCAACGACGACCAGCGCCAGGCGACGAAGGACGCCGGCAAGATCGCCGGCCTCGACGTCAAGCGCATCATCAATGAGCCCACTGCCGCCTCGCTGGCGTACGGGCTGGACAAGGAGTCCGACCAGACGATCCTCGTCTTCGACCTCGGCGGCGGCACCTTCGACGTGTCCGTGCTCGAGATCGGTGACGGGGTGTTCGAGGTCAAGTCGACCGCCGGCGACAACCACCTCGGTGGCGACAACTTCGACAAGGCGATCGTCGACTGGCTCGTAGCTGAGTTCAAGAAGTCTCAGGCGATCGATCTCTCGAGCGACCCGATGGCGCTGCAGCGTCTGTACGAGGCGGCTGAGAAGGCCAAGATCGAGCTGTCGACGACGCAGGAGACGCAGATCAACCTGCCCTTCATCACCGCCGACGCCTCCGGGCCCAAGCACCTCGACACCCGTTTGACGAGAGCCAAGCTCGCCGAGCTGACCTCCGCGTTGCTCGACCGCGTCGTCGCCCCCGTGCGCCAGGCGATCGACGACGCCAAGGACAAGGGCGTCAAGGAGATCGAGCACGTCGTGCTCGTCGGCGGCATGACGCGCATGCCGGCAGTGCAGGAGAAGGTCAAAGAGCTGACCAAGAAGGAGCCGCACCGCGGCGTCAACCCGGACGAGGTCGTCGCCGTCGGCGCCGCCATCCAGGCCGGCGTGCTCGCCGGCGACGTCAAGGACGTGCTGCTGCTCGACGTCACCCCGCTGACCCTCGGCATCGAGACCAAGGGCGGCGTGATGACCAAGCTGATCGAGCGCAACACGACGATCCCGACCCGCAAGGGCGAGGTCTTCTCCACGGCCGAGGACAACCAGCCGTCGGTCGAGATCCACGTGCTGCAGGGCGAGCGCGAGATGGCTCAGTACAACAAGTCGCTCGGCAAGTTCCAGCTGACCGGCATCCCGCCCGCGCCCCGTGGCATCCCGCAGATCGAGGTCGCCTTCGACATCGACGCCAACGGCATCCTCAACGTGTCTGCCAAGGACCTCGGCACCGGCAAGGAGCAGAAGATCGAGATCAAGTCGGGCTCCGGGCTCTCCGAGGACGAGATCAAGAACATGGTCTCCGACGCCGAGTCCCACGCCGAGGAGGACCGCCGCGCGCGCGAGCTCGCAGAGGCTCGCAACAACGGCGAGAACGCCGCCTACCAGGCCGAGAAACAGCTCGGCGAGTTGGGCGACCAGGTCGACGCCGACTCCAAGCAGCGGATCGAGGCGGCGATCAAGGAGGTGCGCGACTCGCTCGAGGCCGAGGACCCTGCTGCCATCAACGCCAAGACCGAGGCCCTGCAGACCGCGTTCCACGCGATCTCTGAGGCGATGTACCAGCGCGCTCAGGAGGCTGCGGCGGCCGGCGGCGGCAACGGCACCGGACCGTCCGGCGACGGCAGCTCCTCCGACGAGGAGGACGTCGTCGACGCCGAGGTCGTCGACGAGCCGAAGGCCTAGCGCGACATGTCCGACTCCAAGCAGACAACCCCCGTCAACGGGAAGGCCGACGCCGCGGAGGAGCAGTCCTCCGCGGCACGCCCCGCCGGCGCGCGTGCGCAGTCACACGGCCAGGCCCCCGGCGCAGCAGCGCCGGGGGATGCCGGCGCGCGGGCGCCGGCCAAGCCCGAGCACGGGCCCGCATGCCACGGCGACGGCGCCGCCGCCGAGCTTCAGGGGGACCTGGACGAGCTCGGCAAGCTCGCCGCCAAGCGCGATGAGTACCTCGCGCTCGCACAGCGCACGCAGGCCGACTTCGAGAACTACAGAAAGCGCGTGGCGCGCGAGTCCGCGCTCGCGCAGGAGCGCGGCGTGGCCAAGCTCGCCAAGGAGCTCCTGCCCGCGCTCGACAACCTCGACCGCGCGCTCGAAGCCGCCGAGAGCGATGACCCGTTGCTCGAGGGTGTGCGCCTCGTTCGCTCCGAGCTCGCCGCCGCGCTGGCGCGCGTCGGCGTCGAGTCGTTCTCGCCCGGCGGCGAGACGTTCGACCCCTCGCTGCACGAGGCGATGGCAACCGTCCCGCAGCCGTCCGAGGGCGGCGCCGACAGTGGCAAGGTCGTCGAGGTCTACCAGCCCGGCTACCGGCTCGGCGAGAGCATCCTCCGCCCCGCGCGCGTGGTCGTGGCCGCATAGGGGAGGGACATAGATGGCCACCCGACCCGACTACTACAAGACGCTCGGGGTCGACAAGAAGGCGACTCCCGAGGAGATCAAGAAGGCCTACCGCAAGCTCGCGCGCCAGTACCACCCCGATCGCAACCCCGGCGACAAAGACGCCGAGGCCTCCTTCAAGGAGATCTCCCAAGCGCACGACGTGCTCGGCGACCCCGAGAAGCGCAAGCAGTACGACTCGGGCTCCGGGCCGTTCGCGACCGGCGCCGGTCCCGGCGGCGGCTTCGGCGGCTTCGGCAACTTCGATTTCGATGCCTCCTCGATGGGGGACATCCTCTCCAACCTGTTCGGCGCCTCCGGCGGTCGCGCAGGCGGGCGCCAGCGTGTGCGCCCCGAACGCGGCGCCGACCTCGAGGCGCAGGTCTCGATCTCCTTCGAGCAGGCCGTTCGCGGCGCGCAGGTGCCGCTGCAGGTGCCGATGCAGGCCACCTGCGACACCTGCCACGGCACCGGCGCCAAGCCGGGCACGACGCCCAGTGTCTGCCCCCGCTGCGAAGGCCGCGGCGTCGAGACGCAGGGGCAGGGCGCCTTCTCGATCTCCCAGCCCTGCTCGCGCTGCGGCGGCTCCGGCACGATCATCGAGGACCCGTGCCCAACCTGCCACGGCTCCGGCGCCGTGCGCACCGTCAAGCGCCTGCGCGTGAACATTCCCGCGGGCGTGCGAGACGGCAGCCGCATCCGCCTCGCCGGCAAGGGCGAGCCCGGGCGCCGCGGTGGGCCACCCGGCGACCTCTACCTGATCACGCACGTTGCGCCCTCGCCCGTGTTCAAGCGCAAGGGCGAGCACTTCGAGGTCGAGGTGCCGCTGACCGTGCCCGAGGCGCTGAGCGGCGCCGAAGTGCAGGTGCCCACACTCGACGGCGTAAAGACGCTGCGCGTCCAGCCCGGGACGGCCCACGGCACCGTGCAGCGCCTGCGCGGCGAGGGTCCGCCCAAGCTCAACTCGGGCTCGCCGCCTGCCAAGGGCGACCTGCACTACCGCTTCGTGATCGACGTGCCCAAGGACCTGAGCGAGGAGCAGCGCGAGGCCGTCGATGCGATGGCGAAGGCGTTCAACGTCGCAGATCCGCGCGCGCGGCTGTTCGCCGGCGCCCGGGCGGACGCGGGCGCGGCCGCGGCAGGGGCCGCCGGCAGCGGCTCGGGCGCGGAGACGAAGGGTGCGGGCGATGGCGCGTCGTGAGCTCAGCGGGCGAGCCGTCAAGCGGGTCACGCACGTCGCCGTCGACTCCGGCCGCGGCGTATTCATGATCTCGGTCGCCGCCGAGCTCGCCCAGATGCACCCGCAGACGCTGCGCATGTATGAGGCGCGCGGGCTGATCGAGCCCAAGCGCTCGCCCAAGGGCACCCGCCTGTACTCGCAGGAGGACGTCCAGCGCCTGCGCCGCATCCAGGAGATGACGAGCGAGCTCGGCCTCAACCTCGCGGGCGTCGAGCGCGTGCTCGCGCTCGAGGCGCAGGTCGATGAGATGAACGCGCGCATCGACGAGCTCGAGGTGGCGGCGCTGCATGCCGAGGTGCAGCTCGCAGAAGAGCTCGAGCAGGTGCGTCGCTCCTTCCGCGCGGAGCTCGTCCCGTACCGGGGCGGCGAGATCGTGCGCGCCGCCGACGCGCGCTCGCTGTTCGGCCGCAGCGCCACAAACGGCCCCACCAAGCAGACCCGCCCGACCGAGAGGAGGCCAGATGGCAGCCAATCCAGCTAACCCCGCCGCGCCGGCCCCCGAGGAGGAGCAGAGCCCGCTCGAGCGCTTCGGGCGCGACCTGACCGAGATCGCCGAGCAGGGCAAGCTCGATCCGGTGATCGGGCGCGACGAGGAGATCCGCCGCGTGATCCAGGTGCTCTCGCGTCGCACGAAGAACAACCCGGTGCTGATCGGCGAGCCCGGCGTCGGCAAGACCGCGATCGTCGAGGGGCTGGCCCAGCGGATCGTCTCCAAGGACGTGCCCGAGTCGCTGCGCGACAGGCGCGTTATCGCACTCGATATGGGTGCGCTGGTCGCCGGCGCCGCCTACCGCGGCGAGTTCGAGGAACGCCTGAAGGGCGTGCTCAAGGAGGTCTCCGAGGCGCAGGGCACGATCATCCTGTTCCTCGACGAGCTGCACACGATCGTCGGCGCCGGGGCCGCGCAGGGCTCGGTCGACGCATCCAACCTGCTCAAGCCGATGCTCGCGCGCGGCGAACTGCGCGCCGTCGGCGCCACCACGCTCGACGAGTACACCAAGTACATCGAGAAGGACGCGGCGCTCGAGCGCCGCTTCCAGCCGGTGATGGTGGGCGAGCCGACCGTGCAGGACACGATCGCGATCCTGCGCGGGCTGAAGGAGCGTTACGAGCTGCACCACCACGTCACGATCCAGGACAGCGCGCTGATCGCCGCCGCCACGCTCTCCCATCGCTACATCGCCGATCGCTTCCTCCCCGACAAGGCGATCGATCTGGTCGACGAGGCGGCCTCGAAGATCCGCATCGAGATCGACTCCCTGCCGACCGAGATCGACGAGGTCGACCGGCGCGTGATGCAGCTGAAGATCGAGCTCGAGTCGCTGCGCAAGGAGAAGGACGAGGCCGCCAAGGCCCGCCGCGAGGCGATCGAGTCCGAGCTCGCCGAACTGGAAGCGCGCTCGGCCGAGATGAAGGGCCAGTGGGAAGCCGAGAAGCAGGCGATCGCCGGCATCAACGAGACCAGGGAGCGGCTAGACCGCGCGCGCATCGAGATGGAGCGCGCCGAACGCGAAGCCGATCTGCAGCGCGCCGCCGAGCTTCGCTACGGCGAGATCCCCGAGCTCGAGCGCGAGGTCGCCGAGTACGAATCCGCAGAGCGCGAGCGCGGCGCCGGCGAGACCGACGGGGCCGGGCCGCAGTTCCTGAAAGAGGAGGTCGACGCCGATGACATCGCCGAGGTCGTCGCACGTTGGACCGGCATCCCCGTCAGCCGTCTGCTGGAGGGCGAGACGGAGAAGCTCGTGCACATGGAGGAGCGCCTGCACGAGCGCGTCGTCGGTCAGGACCAGGCGATCGAGGCCGTCGCCACCGCGCTGCGGCGCTCGCGCGCAGGCCTGCAGGACCCCGACCGCCCGATCGGCTCGTTCCTGTTCCTCGGTCCCACCGGGGTCGGCAAGACCGAGCTCGCGCGCGCGCTCGCCGAGTTCATGTTCGACTCCCAGGACGCGATGATCCGCATCGACATGAGCGAGTACATGGAGAAACACTCCGTCTCGCGGCTGGTCGGCGCGCCGCCCGGCTACGTCGGCTACGAAGAGGGCGGCCAGCTGACCGAGGCCGTTCGTCGGCGCCCCTACTCCGTCGTACTGCTCGACGAGATCGAGAAGGCCCACGCCGACGTCTTCAACACGCTGCTGCAGGTGATGGACGACGGTCGCCTGACGGACGGCCAGGGCCGCACGGTCGACTTCAAGAACACCGTGCTGATCATGACGTCCAACATCCCCGTCAAAGGCGGCGACGCCGCCGAGGAGGCCAGCGCCGAGCGCGACCCGCACGCGGCCGCCAGCGCCGACGCGCGCCTGCGCACCGAACTGCTCGACTACTTCAAGCCCGAGTTCATCAACCGGCTAGACGACATCGTCCGCTTCAACGCCCTCACGCGCGAGCAGATCTCAGAGATCGTCGACATGCAGGTCACCCGCGTGATCGCGCGTGTCGCCGAGCGCGGCGTGCAGGTGACCGTCACCGATGAGGCCAAGGAGCTGCTCGGCGACATGGGCTATGACCCCACCTATGGCGCGCGTCCGCTGCGGCGCGTGATCCAGAAGCAGTTGACCGACCGGCTCGCGCTGGCGCTGCTCGAGGGCAAGCTGCGCGAAGGCGACGAGGTGACAGTGGACGCCGAGGGCGGCGAGCTGGTGCTGCAGGCCGACGCCGGGCAGCCCGCGCTGGCGTGAGCTCGCAGTCCGCCTGAGCGGTCCGAGCAGAGCGCCGCGAGCGACCGCTGCCGGCAAAGCGGCCGGCCGCCCCGCGACGGCTCAACAGATATTCGTAGACGCGATCCGGGCCGGATGCGAGGATGCACGCACTGGGTTGGGCCGGGGGGTTGTGCGCGGCGCTTGACCGCCACACGCTTGGCGCTCGCCTCGCCGCCGATCGGCGGTTCATTCACGACATCGGAGGAACGATCGCATGTCAACATCGCTCACACGGCGCGGCACGCTGTTGGTGGCAGCAGCGACGATCTCGCTGTTCGCCGCTCTTGCCACCGCCTCGCAGGCCGGAGCCGCGACCTACTACGCCTGCGTCAAGAAAAACGGCTCTGCGCATGTCTACGCGAAAAAACCGAAATGCAAGAAAGGCGAAAGCAAACTCTCGTGGAACAGCCGAGGCCCGGCCGGGAAAGACGGCGTGAGCGGGAAAAACGGCGCCAACGGTAGCAATGGCCTCAACGGCACCAACGGGAAAGAAGGGCCTCCCGGTCCATTGCTCGAAACGCTGCCGAGCGGCAGAACGGAGAAGGGCGTCTGGTCCTTCATCCTGAGCGGCAAAAGCGGCACCGTCGCTGCACCAATCTCGTTCCCGATCCCACTGGCCGCCGCCCCCACGGCGCATTACATCGTCGCTGGAACGACGCCGCCGGCCGGCTGCTCGGGATCTGTAGTTGCCCCAGCCGCCGCCCCGGGCAACCTGTGCGTCTTCGAGACCTTCAAAGCGATCAATCTCGTCCACCTTGATTTCTTTGATCCCGAGACGTTCACAGAGACCCCAACCGCCTCCGGGAAGACGGGTGCGCTCGTGGTGTTCAGCGCCACGGAAGGGACCCAGCAGGGGACCGGAACGTTTGCCGTAACCGCGTAGACCAGATCGTGGACGCGGTCGAGCGCGCTCGGTACGGCCGAGCGCGCTCGGCGCTGCGCTGCGGCGACCGATCCGATACAAACCGTCCGGACGGCCCGATCGCTGGTCGCCGACCACTCCACGCCCGACGGAGGAGACCACCATGCCCACCTACATCATGCTCTCGACCCTCACTCCCGAGGGTGTGCAGACCGTCAAGAACAACCCCGAGCGGATCCGCGAGGTGAACAAGGAGGTCGAGCAGCTCGGCGCCAGCGTCAAGGCGCAGTGGGCCACGCTGGGGCATGTCGACTTCATCTCGGTCGTCGAGGCGCCGGACGAGGCGACGATGGCGCGCGTCTCGCTCGAGCTCGGCTCGCGCGGCACCGGACGCTACGAGACGCTCGCCGCGATCGGCATCGAGGAGTTCATCGACTCGCTCTGACGCCCGTGGCTCGGCGTATGCTGCGGGCGAGATGAGCAAGCGCGAGCAGCCGGACGGAGCGCCTCGCGGACCAGCGGCGGCCGATGGGCAGCCTGCCGGCGAGGGCCGCGCCGAGGGTGGATCGACCACCCCCGGCCTGTCGCTCGCGCCCGACCCGATGCAGGAGGCCGAAGTGCAGGCCCAGCTCGACGACATCGACGTGGACGCGCCGCGCGTCGGCATCCTGATGGGCTCCAAGAGCGACATGGAGGCGATGGAGAAGGCCGCCAAGGAGCTCGAAGAGCGCGGCATCCTGCACGAGATCAGGGTGATGTCGGCCCACCGCGAACCGGACGTCGTCGCCGACTACGCCAAGAACGCGCACATGCGCGGGCTGCGCGTGATCATCGCCGGCGCCGGCATCTCGGCGGCGCTGCCGGGTGCCGTCGCGGCTCACACCGACCTGCCCGTGATCGGCGTGCCGCTGTCGGGGCGGCTCACGGCGGCGGGCGGTCTCGACGCGATCCTCTCGATCGTGCAGATGCCGCCGGGCGTGCCGGTCGCCTGCGTCGGCCTGGACAACGCCCGCAACGCGGCCATCCTGGCGGCGCAGATCCTCGGGGCATGACGCGGGCTGGGGCGCCCGCACGATGATCCCCCGCTACACGCGCGAGGAGCTCGGCCGCCTGTGGACGGACGAGGCGCGCATGGAGAGCTGGCGGCGCGTCGAGGTGGCGGCGTGCGAGGAGCTCGGCGCGCTGCTCGGCGCCGGCGCGGGTCCGACGAGCTCAGAGCTCGAGGCGATCCGCAAGGCGAGCTTCACCGTGGCCGAGGTCAACGAGCGCGAGCGCGTGACCGACCACGACGTCGCCGCCTTCGTGGACGTGCTCGGCGCCTCGGCGGGCGAGGCCGGGCGTTGGGTCCACTACGGCCTGACATCCTCGGACGTGCTCGACACGGCGCTGGCCCTGCAGCTGCGTGCGGCGGGCGAGGTGATCGTGCCCGGTGCCTACCGGCTCGTGGCGGCGCTGCATGGGCGCGCGCGCGAGCACGTGCAGACGCTGTGCGTCGGGCGCACGCATGGCGTGCATGCCGAGCCGACGACCTTCGGCGTGAAGCTGGCGGGCTTCGCCTTCGAGGCCCAGCGCAACGCCCTGCGCCTGCAGCGCGCCTTCGAGCAGGTCGCCGTCGGGGCGGTCTCGGGCGCGGTCGGGACGTACGCGGCGACGAGCCCCGAGTTCGAGCAGCGCGTGCTCGCGCGGCTGGGCCTCGCGCGCGAGGACGTCTCCACGCAGGTCGTCGCGCGCGACCGCCACGCGCAGCTGCTCGGGGCGATCGCGCTGGCCGGCGCCGGCATGGAGCGTCTGGCGACGGAGATCCGCCACCTGCAGCGCACCGAGGTGAGGGAGGTGCAGGAGCCGTTCCGCGCCGGCCAGAAGGGCTCCTCGGCGATGCCGCACAAGCGCAACCCGATCAAGGCCGAGCAGATCTCGGGGCTCGCCCGGGTCCTGCGCGGCAACGGGCAGGCTGCGCTCGAGGACGTCGCGTTGTGGCACGAGCGCGACATCAGCCACTCCTCGGTGGAGCGCATGATCCTGCCCGACTCGACGATCCTGCTCGACTACATGCAGCACCGCACGACGGCGCTGGTGGAGGGGATGACGGTCGACGCCGAGCGCATGCGCCAGAACCTCGAGCTGACGCATGGGGCGTTGTTCTCCCAGCGCGTGCTGCTGGCGCTGGTCGCCACGGGCATGGCACGCGACGAGGCCTACCGGATCACGCAGGGACTGGCGCAGCGCGCCTGGGATGAGGGCATTCCCCTGCGCGAGCTGCTGGCCGAGGACGAGCGCGTGCGCGCGCTCGTCCTCGACCTGGACGGGATCTTCGACTACGCGCACTACGTCCGCTACGCCGAGCAGATAGTAGGCCGCCTCGACGAGGCGCTGGCGCGGATCGACGCGATCGATTGAGCGCGCGCCCGCCGGCGGCCACCGCACCCGCTGGTAGCATCGCCCCAAGTGACGACGCCGCTCGCCGACCTGCCCCTCATCGCCAGCGGCAAGGTACGCGAGATGTACGACTTGGAGGGCGCTCCGGCCGCGCCGGGCGCGCCTGAACTTGCGCCGGCGCCGCTGTTGATGGTCGCGAGCGACCGCATCTCGACCTACGACGCGGTCCACCCGACGCCGATCCCGGACAAGGGCAAGGTGCTCACCGGCCTGTCGGTGTTCTGGTTTCAGAAGACCAGGCAGATAGTCGCCAACCACCTGATCTCGGCGACGGAGGGCGTGCCCGAGGAGGCACGCGGGCGGGCGCTGGTCGTGCGCCGCCTTGAGATGCTGCCGGTGGAGTGCGTCGTGCGCGGCTACATCACGGGCTCGGGCTGGAAGGACTACCAGGCGAGCGGCGCCGTCTCGGGCATCCCGCTGCCGAGCGGGCTGAAGGAGTCCGAGCAGCTGCCGCAACCGATCTTCACGCCGAGCACGAAGGCGGAGGAGGGCCACGACGAGGCGATCGACTTCGAGCAGGCGGCGGAATTGGTGGGCGACATCGCGCTGATGGAGCAGGTGCGCGTGGTGTCGGTGGCGCTGTATGCGTTTGCGGCCGAGCACGCCCGCGCGCGCGGTGTGATCCTGGCCGACACGAAGTTCGAGTTCGGCCGCGACGAGACCGAAGAGCTGGTGCTGGGCGACGAGGTGCTGACGCCCGACTCCTCCCGCTACTGGCCGGCCGAGGGCTTCGCCGTGGGTCGCTCGCAGCCGAGCTTCGACAAGCAGTACGTGCGCGACTGGGCCGCGGGCAGCGGCTGGGACAAGAAGCCGCCGGCGCCCGCGATCCCGGACGACGTGGTGACGGGCACGCGCGCGCGCTACGTGGAAGCGTACAAGCTGATCACGGGCGAGCCGTTTCAGGCGTGGCTCCAGCGCGCGGGCGCCGAGGCCGAGGGCGCGCCCGAGGCCGCCGCGTGAGGGCGCGCGTGCTGATCCGCCCGAAGCAGGGCATCCTCGACCCGCAGGGGGTGGCGGTCGAGCGCGCGCTGCCGGCGCTCGGCTTCGCCGGGGTGGCCAACGTCCACGTCGGCCGGCTGGTCGAGCTGGACGTCGAGGACGCCTCGCAGCTCGAGCCGATGTGCGAGAAGCTGCTGGCGAACCCGCTGGTCGAGGACTACGAGATCATCGTCGAGTAATCGTTGAAGTTCGGCGTACTTCAGTTTCCGGGCTCCTGCGACGAGGTCGATGCGCTGCAAGCGGCGCGGCGCGTGGGCGAGGCGGAGCTGATCTGGCACGGCGAGCGCGACCTAGGGGGCGCCGATGCGATCGTCGTCCCGGGCGGCTTCTCCTACGGCGACTACCTCCGCGCGGGGGCGATAGCGCGCTTCGCGCCGGCGATGGAGTCGGTGATCGAGTTCGCGCGCGAAGGCGGCCCGGTGCTGGGCATCTGCAACGGCTTTCAGGTGCTGTGCGAGGCGCGCCTTTTGCCTGGAGCGCTGCTGCCGAACCGGAACCTGCGCTTCACGTTCAGGCAGGTGCAGCTGGAGGTGCTCAGCAGCGGCACGTTCACGCGCGGGTGCGCCCTGGGCGAACGGCTGAGCATCCCGGCCAAGCACGCGTGGGGGCGCTACTACGCCGACGATCGCACGCTCGCGATGATGAATGAGTCGGGCCAGATCGTGCTGCGCTACGCGCCGGGCGAGAACTTCAACGGCTCGCTCCACGACATCGCGGGCGTCTGCAACGAGGCGGGCAACGTGTTCGGGCTGATGCCGCACCCGGAGCACGCCGTCGATCAGCTGATCGGCGGCTCGACCGACGGCCTCAAGATTTTTAATTCGATCAAGATGACGGTCGAGGCGTGATGGGAGTGGCCTCGCTTCCCACTGTGGACGACGCGGTCGCGCTCGGGCTGACGGCTGAGGAGTACGCGCTCGTGTGCGAGAAGCAGGGCGGTCCGCCCAACCAGGTGGAGCTCGCGATGTACTCGCTGCTGTGGAGCGAGCACTGCGCCTACAAGCACTCGAAGAAGCTCCTGCGGACGCTGCCGACGGAGGGGCCGCACGTGGTGATGGGGCCTGGCGAGAACGCCGGCGCGGTCGACGTCGGCGGCGGCCTGGCGTGCGCGTTCAAGGTCGAGTCGCACAACCACCCGAGCGCGGTCGAGCCCTTCCAGGGGGCGGCGACGGGCGTCGGCGGGATCCTGCGCGACATCTTCGCGATCGGCGCGCGGCCGATCGCCGTGCTCGACTCGCTGCGCTTCGGCGAGCCTGAGGGACAGGCGGGCACGCGCTCGCGCTACCTGCTCGACGGCGCCGTCTCGGGCATCGCTCATTACGGCAACTCGATCGGCGTGCCGACGGTCGGCGGCGAGGTCTACTTCGAGGCCCCTTACGAGCACAACTGCCTGGTCAACGCGATGGCCCTGGGCCTGGCCGACCGCAATGCGCTCGTGCGCAGCGCCGCGGCCGGGCCGGGCAACGTGCTCGTCCTGTTCGGCGCCTCGACGGGCCGCGACGGGATCGGCGGCGCGTCGGTGCTCGCCTCGGCCGAGCTCGGCGAGGCGGACACGGGCGCGGGCGGCGACTCGGACAAGCGCCCCACCGTCCAGGTCGGCGACCCGTTCGAGGGGAAGAAGCTGCTCGAGTGCTCGCTCGAGCTGCTCGCACGCGGGCTGCTCGTCTCGCTACAGGACCTCGGCGCGGCCGGCCTGACGAGCTCGGCCGCCGAGATGGCGTCGAAGGGAGGGGTCGGGATCGAGATCGACGTCGAGCGCGTGCCCTTGCGGGAGGCCGACATGGAGCCGTTCGAGGTGATGGTGAGCGAGTCCCAGGAGCGGATGCTGTGCGTGGTCGAGCCGGGCAAGCTCGAGCGGGTGCTGGCGCTGTGCGAGAAGTGGGAGGTCGAGGGAGCGGCGATCGGCGCCGTCACCGACACCGGCCTCGTGCGCGTGACGGCCGCGGGCGAGCCGGTGGGCGAGATGCCGGTGCGCGCGCTCGTCGACGACTGCCCGCTGTATGACCTGCACCCGCAGAAGCCGGCCCGACCGATCTACCCGGCGCCGCTGCCCGCGCCGGCGCTCGCGGCCCAGGCCACGCCGGCGCAGACGCTGCTGGCGCTCCTCTCATCTCCCAACATCGCCTCGCGCCGGCCGCTGTTCGAGCAGTACGACGCGATCGTGCAGTCGCGCACGGTGCGCCGCCCGGAGCAGGCCGACGCGGCGGTGCTGGCGCTGCCCGGGGGCGGGGCGCTCGCGGTCAGCATCGACGGCAACGGCAGGCGCGTCGCGGCCGACCCCTACCGCGGCGCGATCGAGAGCGTGCTCGAGTGCGCGGCCAACCTCGCCTGCGCCGGCGCCGAGCCGCTCGGCACGACGAACAACCTCAACTTCGGCAACCCGGAGAAGCCGCACATCGCGTGGCAGCTGACCGAAGCCGTGCGCGGCCTCGGCGAGGCCTGTCGTGCGCTGCAGGCCCCGATCGTGGGCGGCAACGTCTCGCTCTACAACGAGGGCGCGACGGGGCCGATCTACCCGACGCCGGTGATCGGCATGGTCGGGCTGCTCCCGGACGCGCGGCGCGCCGGGCGCCTCGGTTTCGCGCGCGCGGGCGAGGAGATCGCCCTGGTAGGGCCGTTTGCACCGTCGCTGGTCGCCAGCGAGCTGGCCAAGCTGCGCGGCGAGGCGCTGCCGGACGGCCTGCCGGAGACCGACCTCGAGGCCGTGCGCCAGGCGCAGGCGGCCGTGCGCGAGGCGGTCCGCTCTGGTGCGCTGTCGAGCGCCCACGACGTCGCCGAGGGCGGGCTCGCGGTGGCGCTCGCCGAGTGCTGCCTCGCCGGTGGGCTCGGCGCGGAGGTGGCGGTCGAGGCGGACTCTGCTGCGGAGCAGAGCCTGTTCGGCGAGGGCCCGGGGGGCTTCCTCGTCAGCGGCGAGGGCGGCGCGCTCGCTGCGCTCGGCGCGCCGGTGCGCAGGCTCGGAACGATCGGCGGCGACTCGCTCAGGATCCGAGTCGGCGAGGAGCCGTTGATCGTGGCATCGCTCACGGAGCTCGCACGGGCGCACGCGAGCCTCGGGGAGCTGTTCTCGTGAGCCCGCAACCCCCTGCTAGCGTGTGCTCGTGATGCGTGAGGGACCGCGCGACGAGTGCGGAGTGTTTGGACTGTACGCGCCCGGTCACGAGGTGTCGCGGTTGTCGTACTTCGCCCTGTACGCCCTGCAGCACCGGGGACAGGAGTCGGCCGGCATCGCCGCGGCCGACCGCGACGGGCACATCATCACGCGCCGCGAGCTCGGGCTCGTCAACCAGGTCTTCTCCGAGAACGACCTGCGCACGCTGGCGGGCGAGCTGGCGATCGGGCACGTGCGCTACTCGACGACCGGCTCCAACGCATGGGAGAACTCGCAGCCGGTGCAGCGCTCGCAGGGCACCAACGGCTCGCGCCGCGAGCTCGCCCTGGCCCACAACGGCAACCTGATCAACGCGGTGCAACTGCACAACGAGCTGCTCGAGGCGGGCGTCACGTTCAGCTCGACCTCCGACTCGGAGATAATCGCGGCGCTGATCGCCACGCATCCGGCCGAGCGCGTCGAGGAGGCGATCGCCGAGATCATGCCGCGCCTGCAGGGGGCCTTCTCAACGGTCGTGATGACCAAGGACCGGGTGCTCGCCTTCCGCGATCCCCACGGTCTGCGCCCGCTTTCGATCGGCACGCTCGACCCGCTGCCGGACGACCCCGAGGGTTCGCTGCGCTACTGCGTCGCCAGCGAGTCGTGCGCGTTCGACATCATCGGCGCCAAGCTCCTGCGCGACGTCGAGCCGGGCGAGCTGGTCACGATCGGCGAAGAGGGTCTCGAGAGCCGCATGGTCGCCCCGGGCGCCAGGCGCGCGTTCTGTGTGTTCGAGTACATCTACTTCGCGCGCCCGGACTCGCGCATGAACGATCAGGTGCTGCAGGTGGCGCGCGGGCGCATGGGCGAGATCCTGTGGCGGGAGGCGCCGGTCGAGGCCGACCTCGTGATCGCCGTCCCCGACTCGGGCAACCCGGCGGCGCGTGGCCTCGCCCGCGCGGCCGGCCTGCCCCAGGACGACGGCTTCGTCAAGAACCGCTACGTCGCGCGCACGTTCATCCAGCCGGGCCAGGAGCTGCGCAAGCACGGCCTGCGCCTGAAGTTCAACCCGCTGCCCGAGGTGATCGCGGGCAAGCGCCTGGTCGTCGTCGACGACTCGATCGTGCGCGGCAACACGACGCGGCAGATCGTGCAGATGCTCAAGGACGCGGGCGCCGCCGAGGTGCACATGCGCATCTCCGCTCCGCCGATCAAGCATCCGTGCCACTACGGCATCGACATGTCCACGCGCGAGGAGATGATCGCGCACGGTCGCAGCACCGAGGAGATCGCAGCCGAGCTCGGCTGCGACTCGCTGCACTACCTCTCGCTCGAGGGCGTCTACGAGGCCGTCGGCGCGCAGCGCGACAGCCACTGCGACGCCTGCTTCAGCGGCGAGTACCCGCTCGAGGGCAGCGACGGCGCCGCCGGCAAGTACTCGCTGGAGGAGGACAAGATCCTCCCCCTCGTCAAGGCCTGAGCGCTCGTCGAGGCCTGAGCGCGCGCCGCGCTAGCCGAGGCTGTCCTCGCGCGCGCCCGACGCGTCGTTGTAGCGATTGTTGTAGGGGCGGCGCAGGAGCGCTCCACCGCCGCGACTCGAACGCAGCGCGTAGCCGAGCGTGGCGACGATTAGCAATGTGATCAATGTGGCTGTGAGCATTTGATGTCCTTCGGTTGGCGGTGTCACACCGCTCTCCCGTCTCGCCAATAGATTCAAGGCGCCGCCGCGTGGATCCTCTGTGAGGTTGCTCACAGCTATCGTGCGCCGCGTGCCCCCGCCGCTCCCGATCGCAGTGCTCGTATCGGGCACGGGCACGAACCTGCAGGCGCTGCTCGACACCGTGCACGGGCGCGAGGCCGAGGTCGTGGCGGTCGCATCGAGCCTCGCCGGCGCAGGAGCGCTCGAGCGCGCCGAGCAGCGCGGCGTTCCGACGGCCGTGTTCGCCCGCCGCGACTACGCCGGGCGCGACGCTCGCGACGCGGCGCTGGCCGACTGGCTGGGCGAGTGCGGCGCCCGCCTGATCGTGCTCGCCGGCTACATGGAGCTGCTCGGGGCGCCCTTCCTCCGCCGCTTCCCGGGGGCGGTGATCAACGTGCACCCGTCGCTCTTGCCCGCCTTCCCCGGCATCGGCGCGATCGCCCAGGCGCTCGCCTACGGCGTGCAGGTGTTCGGCGTGACCGTGCACTTTGTCGACGAGGGCGTCGACACCGGGCCGGTGATACTGCAGCGGGCGATCGAGCTGCCGCAGGCGCGCGACGAGGAGGAGGTGCTCGCCGCGCTGCGCCCGCTCGAGCACGCGCTGCTGCCGGAGGCGGTTCGGCTGTTCGCGCGCGGGGAGCTCTCGATCGACCCGGCCGACCCACGCCGGCCGCGAACGACCCAGGCGAGGGATAGGCTCTGAACATGGCCTCCGCACGCCAGTCGATCACCGGCCGCGACGTCGGAATCGAGCGCGCCGCGCCGGGCGAGGTGCACGTGCGTCGGGCGCTCCTGTCCGTATCCGAGAAGGCCGGCATCGTCGATTTCGCGCGCGGACTGGAGGAGCTCGGCGTGGAGATCGTCTCGACCGGCGGCACCGCCCGCGAGCTCGCCGGCGCCGGGATCGGCGCGCGCGAGATCGAGGACTTCACGGGCTTCCCCGAGATGATGGACGGGCGCCTGAAGACGCTTCACCCGCGCCTGTATGCCGGACTGCTGGCGCTGCGTGACAACGACGGTCACCTCGCCGCGGCGGCGGAGCACGAGATCGAGTCGGTCGACCTCGTGTGCGTGAACCTGTACCCGTTCGAGCAGACCGTCGCGCGCGGGGATGCGAGCGACGAGGAGATCGTGGAGAACATCGACATCGGTGGCCCCACGATGATCCGCGCGGCCGCGAAGAACGGGGCCTTCGCAGCAGTCGTGGTCGACCCCGCCGACTACGAGGTCGTGCTCGAGGAGCTGCGCGACTCCCAGGGCCGGCTGTCGTTGACCACGCGGCGGCGCCTGACGGCGAAGGCGTTCGCGTGCACGGCGCGCTACGACGCGGCGATCGCGTCCTGGTTCGCCGGCCGCACCCACGAGGGCTTCCCGCCGACGTGGCACGACGCCTTCGAGAAGGTCTCAGACCTGCGCTACGGCGAGAACCCGCACCAGGCGGCGGCCTTCTACGCGCGCGTGGGCGCGCCGACGCACCTGCTCGAGGGCGTGCGTCAGCTGCACGGCAAGGAGCTGTCCTTCAACAACCTGCTCGACCTCAGCTCGGCGCGCGAGCTGGTGGAGGACTTCGAGCGACCGGCATGCGCGATCGTCAAGCACAACAACCCGTGCGGCTGCGCGACCGCCGATGGCACGCGGCTCGCATACGAACGCGCCTTCGCGTGCGACCCGCAGAGCGCCTATGGCGGCGTGATCGCGCTCAACCGGCGGGTCGATCGCGCCTGCGCCGAGCAGCTCTCGCAGCAGTTCATCGAGGTGCTGCTGGCGCCCGGCTTCGACGAGGACGCGCTGGCGCTGCTGAGCGAGAAGAAGAACGTGCGGCTGCTGGAGCTCGCGCAGTGGCCGCCGCCGACGCACGAGCTCGAGGCAAAGCCCGTGATCGGGGGCCAGCTCGTGCAGACTCGCGACGCCGTCTCAGAGACGCGCGAGCAGATGCGGGTGATGACCGCGCGCGCGCCGAGCGAGCGCGAGTGGGAGGACCTGCTGTTCGCCTGGACGGTGTGCCGCCACGTGCGTTCCAACGCGATCGTGATCGCGAGCGCCGATGGAACATCGGCCAGCGCGACGATCGGGATCGGCGCGGGGCAGATGAGCAGGGTCGACGCCGTGCGGATCGCGGTCGAGAAGGCGCAGGCGTTCCAGCCGCAGCTGCTGACGGGCTCGGTGCTCGCCTCCGATGCCTACTTCCCCTTCGCCGATGGGCCGGAGCTCGCGATCGCGGCCGGCGTCAGCGCGATCGTCCAGCCGGGCGGGTCCGTGCGCGACGAGGACGTGGTCGCGGCGGCCGACGCGGCCGGCATCGCGATGGTCGCGACCGGCGTGCGCCACTTCCGCCACTGACGGGGGTTGTCTGGCACTTCCGCTGCGGCGGGGGGGTTGATTAATCCGTTAGATAGCGATATATCGTGAGCCTACTTTGATATCTCACGATAGGAAGCAAGCAATGTGCAACGATCCAACATTCACACGCCACGGAACCGGACGTGGCCGTCATCGACACCGGCGTTTCGGCGCTCACGAGGCCGTCTTCGCCGGCTTCGGGGGTTTCGGCCCGGGCGGCCCGGGCGGCGGTCGCGGGCGCGGACGCAAGGCGCGCCGGGGCGACATCCGCACGGCGGCGCTGCTGCTGCTCGCCGAGGAGCCGCGCAACGGCTACCAGATCATGCAGGAGGTCGAGCAGCGCAGCGAAGGCGTCTGGCGCCCGAGCCCCGGCTCGGTATATCCGGCGCTCCAGCAGCTCGAGGACGAGGGCCTGATCCGCTCGCAGGAGAGCGACGGGCGCAAGCTGTTCGCGCTGACGGACGCCGGCGGGAGCTACGTGCAGGAGCGCGGCAGCGACAGGCCGGCCCCCTGGGAGGAGATGAGCGGCGAGGTCTCAGACGAGGCCCACCAGCTCGGCAGGCTGATGCGCGAGGTGGCGTTCGCCTTCGCCCAGGTCATGCGCACGGGCAGCCCCGGTCAGATGGCCCAGGCACGCGAGGTGCTGAGCACCGTGCGACGCGACCTCTACCGGATCCTCGCCGACGGCGAGCCCGAGGCCGAGGGGTAGCGCGCTTGCGTACCGGCACGGCGCTCGGCGCGGCTAGCGCTCGAGCGCCTTGCCGGCGACGCCCAGCAGCGGGTCGTGACGCTCGGACTCACCGGACTCGGCGGCCAGGCGCATCGCCTCGAGCAGCTCCGCCTTCCTACCGCGGGCGGCCCGTTCGGTCAGCGGCTGCACGATCCCGCGCAGGTAGAGCATCGGCCCCACCCAGCGCGGCACCCACACGCGCGGCGAGCGCCGTTCGATGCCGCGCTCGATCGCGTCGATCGCCTTCGACAGCGGCGCCGGGTTGCGGATGAAGCCGGGCAGGTTGCCCATCATCGCTGCGGCCGAAGGCTCGGCGAAGGCTGCGCGCACGAGGTCGGTGTCGAGAAAGCCGAAGTAGGCGCAGCCGACGACCGCGCCGCTCGGGGCCGTCTCCATGCGCAGGGCATCCGACAGCGCATCGACGCCGGACTTGGCCGTCGTGTACGGACCCATCATCGCGCCGTGCGCGATCGCGCTCAGCGAGGAGATGTTGAGCAGGTAGCCGCGTCGCCGCGCGATCTCCCCGATCACGGCGCGGTCGGTGCGCCACACGCCGAGCAGGTTGACCGCCAGCGTGCGCTCGACCTGCTCGACCGGCGCCGTCGCCAGCGCGCCGGTGAAGGAGATGCCGGCATTTGCGATCGCCACGTCGATCCCGCCGAAGCGCTCGACCGTCTGAGCCACCGCCCGTTCGAGCGCATCGAGGTCGGTCACGTCGACCTCGATGCTGATGGCGCGCTCGCCCAGCGCCGCCGCGTTCTGCTCCAGGCGCTCCTGCTCGAGCCCGACGAGCGCCACGTTCGCGCCCTTGGCGTGCAGTCGCTCGGCCGTCGCCTTGCCGATCCCGCGCGCCGCCCCCGTGATGAAGGCCGTGCGGCCGTTCACGTCGTAGCGGGTCCCCGGCACCCGCCCAGCGTACCCGCCTACGCGCCGCTTCGCTGCGAGCAGGCGCCGAGCGCCTGCTCGACCGTCTCGTGGATCGCGATCGCCTCGGGCAGCGCGACGATCTCGGCGAGGCGGTGCAGCTGCGAGCCGGCCGGGATCACGAGCACCATCTCCACGCGTCGCTGGCGCAGCAGCTCGTTCAGGCGGAACAGCATGTCGATGCCCGCGCTGTCGACGTAGCGCGTCTCTGAGAGGTCGATCACGAGCCTGGCGGCCGAGCCGACGCAGCCGGTCAGCTCGTCGCGCACGGCACGCGCGTTGGCCGCGTCGATGTCGTCGTGCGCTCGCGCCACCGGCACGCCGTCGAAGCGTTCGATCTCGAGGCCGCTCACTCCGAGCCTCGCGCGATCCGCTTGACGAGGGTGACCGTCGTGCCCAATTTGCCCTGCTCGACCTCGACCGAGTCCACGAGCGCGCGCATGATCTCGAGCCCGCGACCTCGACCGTACGGGCGGGACTCGCGCCAGCGGCCGCTGTCTGCGACGATCACGCGCACGTCCGTATCGTCGCGCTCGCAGTGGACGGCGAAGGTCGCCTCGAGCACGCCGTACGCGTGCTCCATCGCGTTGCTCGCCGCCTCGGAGGCGGCGAGCGTCATCCCGAACAGGTCTTCCTCCTCGACGCCCTGGCTCGCGAGCCAGCGGCCGAGCGAGCGGCGCAGGCCGACGAGCACGCTCGGGTGGGCCTCGAGCGTCAGCTCCATCGTGCGCCCGAGCGGCAGCGACTCGATCGCCAGCAGCGCGACGTCGTCCTCGAGCGGGGTCTCGTCGAGCAGCGCGTGGTAGATGCGGTCGGCGAGCGAGCTGTCCTCGGGGGCGGCTGGCTGAGAGGCGGCTTCCCGCAGCCGCTCGAGCCCCTCCTCGATCGACTCGCCACGGCGCTCGACGAGGCCGTCGGTGTAGAGCACGAGCGAGCTGCTCACCGGAAACGCGCAGTGCTCGGAGACGTATTCCTGGCCGAGTGCGATCCCGAGCGGCATGCCCTGCGGCTGCTCGAGGAAGTCGGGCCGGCCGTCGGGTCCGATCACGAGTGCCGGCAGGTGCCCGGCGCTGACCGCGTCGAGCTCGCCGCGTTCCAGGTCGAGCTCGAGGATCGCGGCCGTGGCGCCGCGGTTGCGCCCCATCGAGACCAGCAGGTCGTTGAGCAGCGACATCACCCGGGCCAGCTCGTGGCCCTCGCTCAGGAATGCGCGCAGCGCGATGCGGATCTCGGCCATGACCGATGCGGCGAGCACGCCGCGCCCGACGACGTCGCCGATCACCAGCGCCACCCGGCCGTTGCCGAGCTGCAGCACGTCGTACCAGTCGCCGCCGATCTTCACGCCCGGTCCGGCCGGCAGGTACTTGGCGCTGAGGCGCAGGCCGGGCACCTCCGGCAGCGTGTCCGGAAGCAGCGCGCGCTGCATGACCCCCGTGACCGCGCGCTGCTCGGCGCGCTGCGCGTTCTCGATCGCCAGCGCCGCGCGGTCCGCCGCCAGCTGCAGCACCGAGATGTCGTCGTCGCTGAAGCGGCGACGCTCGAGCGTGCCGACGTGCATGACGCCGATCACGTGCCCGCGGACCTGCACGGGCACGCCCAGCAGCGAGCGGATCCCCCGCTGGCGCAGGATCGGGTTGACGACATCGGCCGTGCTCAGGTCCTCGATCACGAGCGGGCGCCCCTGCGCCGCCACGCGGCCGGCGAAGCCCCGCGCGAGCGGCACCTGCACGCCCTGGCGCACCTCCTCCTCGAGTCCTCGCGCGGCACGCGCCACGAGCACGCCGCGATCCTCGTCGAGCAGCAGCACGGCTGCCGTGTCGGCGTCGAGGCCGTCGCGGATCCGCCCGAGCAGCTCCGACAGCAGCTCCTCCAGCGACGTGTAGGCGAGCGCCGAGTCGGTCATGCTCTGGACCTGGTCCAGACGGCGTGTTCGCTGCGCTTGGGCGTCGATGTCCACTGCTCCACGCTATACCCGCGAACAGTTCGCGTGATGCGGCGCCGCGCAAGTGTCCCGTACGATGACCCACATGCCGTACTCGATCGTGGTCCCCGAGCAGTTCGAGTGGGAGACCCGGCCCCACGAGCCGGGCGAGCCGGCGCGGCACGTCGCCGAGCTGCACGAGGCGTTGAGCTTCGAGCACACGCGAGCGAACGTGTGGCGCTACGAGCCCGGCGCGCGCGGCCGCCGCCACATCCATCGTGAGCAGGAGGAGACGTTCGTCGTCCTCGCCGGGCGCCTGACGATGCATCTGGGCGAGCCGCCCGAGCGCTTCGTCGTTCCCGTGGGGGGGATCGTGTACGTGAGGCCGGGCACGCCGCTGCAGACCGTCAACGAGGGCGAGGTGGACCTCGTCGTGTACGCCTACGGCGCGCCGCCCGACGAAGGCGCCGACGTGCTGCCGCCGGCCGCCTGACTCGGTCGAGGCGGCAGGTCGCATCCCGCCCGTCTTCCAGAGCCAATGCCCCGTGCGGGACTCGAACCCGCCCCACCGGATTAAAAGTCCGGCGCTCTACCAGATGAGCTAACGGGGCTCAGCGGCGCTCAGTCTGGCACATTCGGGCGCCGCCCGGGCACGGCTGGCGGGGGCGGTTCTCAGCTGGCCCTGCTCGTGCGCGGGCGCAGCTGGCTAGGGCTCTTCGGAGGCGGCCACGCGCAGCATCTCCTCGATGCGCGTGAGCTTCACCCGCGGGCGCCCCGAGCGCTCGCCGAGCTCGCGCTCATATCGGTCGATCGCGCTCCAGCCCTCGTAGGTGACGAGGTCGGGCTGGCGCTCGCGCAGCAGCCGCTCGAGCGCATCGGCGTCGGGCGAGGACGGGTGCAGCGCGGCGGCGGAGCCGTTCGAGGATGCCGGCCCGAGATCGGCGAGGATCGCGTCGACCGTCTCCTGCGCGTCCTTCTTGTTGGTGCCGATCACGCCGGAGGGGCCACGCTTGATCCAGCCCACGACGTACTCGCGGGCCTGCTGCTCGCCGGTGTCCGCCCGCACGATGCGCCCGCCCTCGTTGGGGATCACGCCGCGGCGCTCGTCGAAGGGCACGCCCGGCAGCGGGATACCGCGGTAGCCGATCGCGCGGAACACGAGCCCGGCCGGGATCGTCTCGCGCTGCTCGGTCGCCTTGGCGCGCAGCGCGCCGCCCTCGCCCGCCACGAGCTCGTTGCGTGCCAGCTCGACGGCCGCGAGCGCCCCGTCATCGCCGGCGATCAGCTCGGTGGGAGAGAGCAGGAAGCGCAGCACGACCCGCCTGCGCCCCTCCGCGCCCGCGGTCCGCTGCGAGTACTCGCGCAGGATCTCGACGTTGCGCCGCGAGGTCACGTCCTGCTCGGCGGCCTCGTCGTGCACCGCCAGCGCGCGCTCGAGCTCCTCGGGGTCGACGACGACGTCGGCGTCCGTGAGCTCGCCGAGCTCGAGCAGCTCGGGGTTGGTGAAGGCCGCCTGCGCCGGGCCGCGCCGGCCGACGACGACGACCTCGCGCACGCGGCTGCGCGCGAGCACCTCGAGCGCGTGATCGGCCGTGTCGGTCGGCGCCAGCTCCTCGGGGGTGAGCACGAGCATCCGCGCCACGTCGAGCGCGACGTTGCCGTTGCCGATCACGATCGCGCGCTCGGCCGAGACGAGGTCGACCTCGAGGCCGGTGTGGTCGGGGTGGCCGTTGTACCAGCCGACGAACTCGGTCGCCGCGTGCGAGCCCGGCAGCTCTTCGCCGGGGATGCCGAGCGGGCGGTCCAGCGGCGAGCCGGTCGCGTAGACGATCGCGTGGTAGTGCTCGAGCAGGTCCTCGCGCGAGACGTGCTCGCCGAAGGTCACGTTGCCGAAGTAGCGAAAGCGCGGGTGCGCGGCCGTCTTCTCGTACACGCGCGTGACCGACTTGATCTTGGGGTGGTCCGGCGCGACGCCCGAGCGCACGAGCCCCCACGGCGTGGGCAGGCGCTCGAGCATGTCCACCTCGATCGTGGCCTGCGAGTCCTTCAGCAGGTGCCCGGCGGCGTAGAAGCCGGCCGGCCCCGAGCCGATCACGGCGATGCGTATGGCGGATTCGTCACTCATGAGGCGGCTGATTGGGTTCGGGAATCGATGCGCAGCTGCGGCGCTGATGGGCGCGGCCCGACTCGAACGGGCGACCCCCTCGGTGTAAACGAGGTGCTCTGGCCAACTGAGCTACGCGCCCACGTTCCGGGGAAGCCTAGGCTAGCGGCCCAGCAGCGTTTAAAGCCTTTGTATGAGTTTGGCTAGGATTGGGCGCGTCCCCACCGGGACCTCCTGTGGCCAGAACAGACACCGCCCATAGCGAGGGGTCATCGGCGTTCGCGCAGGCAGGCGAGCAGGAGTCGAAGGCGGCCGCTCTGGAGCTGCGCAACGTCAGCAAGCGCTATCCGGGCCAGCGCGAGCCGGCGATCTCCGGACTCTCCCTTACGGTGCCGGCGGGCGAGGTGTGCGTGCTCGTGGGGCCGTCCGGCTCGGGCAAGACCACGGCGATCCGCCTGATCAACCGGCTGATCTCGATCTCCGGTGGCGACATCCTGCTCGGCGGGCGCAGCGTGCTGCGCCGCGACGCGCGCGAGCTGCGCCGCGAGATCGGCTACGTGATCCAGCAGATCGGCCTGTTCCCTCACCAGACGGTCGGCGAGAACATCGCGACCGTGCCCGGCCTGCTCGGCTGGCCGAAGGAGCGCATCGCCGCGCGCGTGCGGGAGCTGCTCGAGCTGATCGGTCTCGAGCAGGAGATGGCCGCGCGCTACCCGGCGCAGCTGTCCGGGGGCCAGCGCCAGCGCGTGGGCGTGGCGAGGGCGCTCGCGGCCGACCCGCCGCTGATGCTGATGGACGAGCCGTTCGGCGCGATCGACCCGATCAACCGCGCTCGCCTGCAGGACGAGTTTCTCGGGCTGCAGGAGCAGGTCAAGAAGACGGTCGTGCTCGTCACGCATGACATCGACGAGGCGATCAAGATGGGCGACCGCATCGCGATCCTGCGCGACGGCGGGCACCTCGCTCAATACGACACCCCGCGCGAGATCCTGATCCACCCGGCCGACGAGTTCGTGGCCGAGTTCGTGGGCGCCGACCGCGGCATCAAGCGCCTGTCGTTGACGACGCTCGGGGAGCTGAAGCTGGCCGAGCCCAACGGCCTGCTGGCCGATCTTCGATCGGTGGGCGCCCTGCGCGCGCCGGCGCAGACGAGCGTTCGCGACGCGCTGTCGATGATCCTCACGGCCAACGGCGCGCCGCTGGCGGTCGTCGACGGCGAGGATCGCGTACAGGGCCTCGTGACGCTGTCGCTGATCGAGCGGCTGCTCTCCGAGGAGGCCGCCGACGGTCGCGCGCCACTCGGCGAGACGGCAGCCGGCACGGAGGCGACGCCAGGCAGCGCAGCGGCTCCGCGCGAGGTCGCCTGATGGCGCTCGCACCGGCACTCGCTGCGTCGGGGCCCGTGATCCCCAACTTCGGCGCGCACAGCTCGAAATGCGTGGTCGAGAACCACTTCTTCTGCAGTGACTGGGTCAGCAACAACTGGGACAGCGTGCTGTGGCCGGCGCTGCGCCAGCACATCGTGCTGACGGCGATCGCCGTCGGCATCGGCTTCGCGATCTCGATGGCGCTGGCGCTGACCGCGCACCGCTACGGCTGGCTGGAGCGTCCGACGCTGCTGGTCACGACGATCCTCTACACGATCCCCTCGCTGGCGCTGTTCGAGCTGCTGGTGGCGCCGGTCGGGGCGAACATCTACGCGGCCGAGATCGCGCTCGTCTCATACACGCTGCTGATCCTGTTCCGCAACATCCTCACGGGCCTGCGCGAGGTGCCGCGCGAGGTGCTCGACGCGGCCGAAGGGATGGGCATGACGCGCGGCCAGGCGCTCCTGCGCGTCGAGTTGCCGCTGGCGCTGCCGGCGATCGTTGCCGGGCTGAGGATCGCGGTGGTGACCATCATCGCGCTGGCCACGATCGTCTACACGATCTACAACAAGGGGCTGGGCGTGCCG
>Ga0134126_10000072_pt1 | contig 125253 bp, 118 predicted proteins | sample KB31752_FD_96881 | JGI IMG/M metagenome (GOLD analysis project Ga0134126, IMG submission 96881) | Terrestrial soil microbial communities with excess Nitrogen fertilizer from Kellogg Biological Station, Michigan, USA - KB3-175-2 | ecosystem: Environmental > Terrestrial > Soil > Unclassified ... | reverse complement strand
TCCAAGCTTGGATGCACGCGGATGTCTCATCTAGTGGCTCACGCTCGGGCTCACTCTCGCCGGCTGCAGCTGCGGCGAAGGCGTCCCAAAGCGCGACGTGGCTGCGCTCCTCGGCCGCATGGCGCTCCAAGCCCGCGCGGCGCTCCTCCCCTATCTTGGCGGCGACGCTGTCGGACGCGTCCGCGAGCGCGACCACGGCCCGGCGGTACTCACCGGCGTAGAAGCCGAGCTCCTCGGCACTTAGCTCACCGGCGGACCAGCGCAGGTAGAACGGGTGCTCGAGCACGTCGCATTCGCGCCTGGCCTCGTCGATCATCGCAATCACATCCATCGCACGGCTCCTTCTGGTTCGTTGATCATGAAGAGCGCCCGAGCGCACATGGCAGGTACACCGCTCCCGATGCGGCGAAGTATTGCGAGCGCGTCGGGCGTCAACGCTTGGCGGCTAAGCCGCAGCGGGGTGAGCCTCGGCCCAAGCGACGATCTCGTGTGAGCCGTCGATCACCGTGCCGTCGTCGAGCACGAGCGTGGGCACCATGCGATTGCCGGTCAGGCGCTCGACCTCTTGACGGCCTTTGGTCATGTTGAACGCTTTCGGCAGGATGCCGAGGCCGTAGGACTTGACCATCTGGGGGTCGTAGCCCGCCTCGCGCAGGGCCTCGCGCGCATTCCTACAGGGATGCCCTCCGGGGCGGGGCGACTTGAACAGTCCGTAGCAGACGTACAGCTTCATCCGATCCTCCTTACCTCCAGGGTGTAGACGTCCGATGAACAAGCGAGACAAGGACGCAGCGAGCGCAGTGTGCTTGGCACATAAGCTGGCCGATCGGAGATCCCATCGATCGCCGATCGGTAGGACGCAGTATCGCGTCGTTCATCGGACGTCTAGCTTGCCTTCCATACCGGCGGCACGATGCCCTGGGACTGAGCAGTAGAACACGTAGGTTCCCGGCTTCAGATTCAAGCTGAGCGTCTTCGTGCCACCTTGGAAGGTTGGTGTCGCTCCGAGCACCTTGGTGCCTTGGGCGATCGTCATGTTGTGCGGCAGAGGAGACATGTTCGCGAAGCTGATCGTGACGGGGCCGGCCTTGGCCGAGAGGTTCTTGGTCGTGTAGCGCAACTGGCCTTCGGGGTCGGCTTCGTCCTTCAAGGACGAGGTCCCCGAGCCCGAGGCGGCTTCGCGGCCGCTCTGGGTGACTGGGGCAACCGTCGCCTTGGCGCTCGAGCCACCCGAGGTGACGATCGCCATCGAGACCGTCGCGAGCACCAGCACCGCAGAGATCGCCATCACGGCGCGCTGGCCGCCCAAAGTGCTCGGAAAGTTGGGGTTGCGCGTGCCGATGCCGACTGACAGGATCATCGCCCAGGCGACTAGTACGCCGCCCGCGATGTAATAAGGCACCTTGCTCTTCTCGGCCGCGAGAACCGGAGCGATGTGGAAGATCGTGGCAAGCATTCCGCGCGCGAGCCTAACCGATCCTCCGGTGGGTATGCTCTCTCGCCGATGACCGACGCGGTGCGTACCCCGGAGGAGCTGCTCGAAGGTCTTCCCGACTTTCCCTTCGAGGCGCACTATCGCGAGCACGACGGTTTGCGACTCGCCCACATCGACGAGGGCAACGGTGCCCCTGTCGTGTTCATGCACGGCGAGCCGAGTTGGTCTTTTCTGTGGCGCAAGGTGCTCGCGCCCGTGCGCGACGCGGGCTTCAGGTGCATAGCCCCGGACTTGCCGGGCTTTGGGCGCTCAGACAAGCCGATCGACTTGGACTGGTACTCCTACGATCGCCACGTGGCGGCAATCGCGCCACTGCTCGAGGAGCTCGACGTGCGCGGTGCCACGATGGTCGTGCACGACTGGGGCGGCCCGATCGGGTTGCGCTTGGCGGTCGAGCACGCGGAGCGCTTCGACAAGCTCGTGATCATCGATACGGGCCTGTTCACCGGGCACCAAAAGATGACCGACGCTTGGACCGCATTCAGGGACTTCGTCGAGCGCACCGAGGACCTGCCGGTGGGCATGCTCGTGCGCGGGGCCTGCAAGAAGGACCCGGGCGACGAGGTGATCGACGCCTATGAAGCGCCCTACCCGAGCCTGGCCTCAAAGGCCGGGGCGAGGGCCTTCCCGCTGATGATCCCGCGGGCGCCCGATGCACCGGGCGCAGCCGCGGGCCAGAGCGTGCTCGACGCGCTCAAGGGCGACAAGCGCCCCACCTTGATGCTGTGGGCCGACTCGGATCCCGTGTTGCCGCTCGCGACCGGTGAGCGCTTCGCCGCGGCGATCGGCCGCGAGAAGCCACGCGTGATCGAGGACGCCTCGCACTTCCTGCAGGAGGATGCCGGGCCGGAGATCGGGCGTCAGATCGCGGAGTGGCTAGCCGCCGGTTGACCCGTCGGTGAGCTGCGGCGTCTCCTGCGCGGGCGCCAAGGCCGGCTCGGACTTCGAGGCCCGCAGTTCATAACCACGGCGCGCGCTCGCGTCGGCGCCCGCGAGGACCTGGTCGGCCTTCAAGGCGCGAGCCATGCCCTCGGAGAGCCTGCGTGGCAGGAGCACCCCGAGCGTGCTGGTGCGCTTGGCCGACTTGGGCACCCACACCTCCACACGACCGGTCTGCAAGGCCTCGACGATCGCATCCGCCACTTCGGTCGGTTGCAGGACCTTCATCCCGCGTGCCTCGGCGAGGCCGCCACCCAATTCCGTGTTGACGACGAAAGGCATCACGTAGCTGAGGTCCACATTGGCCTTCATCAGGCGCAACTCGCCGCGGACCGCCTCGCTGAGGCCGACGACGGCGTGCTTGGTGGCCGAGTAGGTCGCGCCGCCCGGCGCCCCGAACTTGCCAGCCTGAGAGGAGATGTTGACGATGTGGCCACGGTTCCTCGGGACCATCCGCTCCAAGGCGAGCTTCATACCGAGGATCACCCCGTGCAGGTTGATGTCGACCATACGCCTCGCGGTCAGGTCGTCCTCATCGACGAAGCGCCCGATCGGCATGATGCCGGCGTTGTTGACGAGCACGTCGATCGGCCCGAGCTGCTCTTCCGCCCGATCCAGAAACGCACCGAACGAAGCTCGGTCGGTGACATCGAGCGGGAGGGCCACGGTGCTCGCGCCCAACTCTGAAGCGGTCTGCTGGGCGGCGGTGAGATCGACGTCGCCGATCGCGACCTTCATGCCCTGGCGCAGGAAGGCCTGGGCCGTGGCCTTGCCGATCCCGCGCGCCGCGCCGGTGATCGCCGCTGTCTGACCGGCGAGGATACGGGGCTGCTTGGCCATGCTCTCTCCTCCTGGAAATTGGTTGTCCAGCCAAAGCTAGCGCTCCTGGGCGGTTCGCGCAGGCACGGATCGGGCCAGATCGAAGCTTTGGGTGTGCAGGGGATGGGTTGCGGCGGGCGCACCGCATCTTCTGGGCTGTCGCGGGGTTTTAGGTACAGGTCATCCCATTAGGCCTAACGGATGGCCCCGGAGAGGGGACCGGACCCGGGTGATCCACGGCTTCGCCCGGGTCCGCGTAATATGCGCTTTGGGGGGTTCGGGTGGCTTGGGGGAGCCGCCCGAAACAGCGCGGTTCGGCCGCATCGTCAGCGATCCGCCTATCGGCGGCCGGCTAGGAGCGCGCCCCGATCGCGCCCGATACGCTTGAGTAGTGGCGTCGTTCAGCTTCCACGGCCAGCGCATCGCCTACACCGAGTACGGTGCGGGCCTGGCTGCCCTGACCAAGGAGGGCACACGGGGCAAGACGGCGCGGCGCGGCACCGCCGCCAAGCGGCCCGTGATCCTCGTGCACGGTTTGCTGCTCTCGCAGAAGATGCACCGCCCGCTTGCCGAAGACCTCGCGGCGAAGGGCAACTGGGCGATCACGGTGGACCTGCTCGGCCACGGCGAATCGGACCGTCCGCGCGACATGTGGCGTTATTCGATGTATTCCTTCGGCGAGCAATTGATCGCGCTGATGGATCATTTGGAGATCGGGGAGGCTGTCATCATGGGCACCTCGCTGGGGGCCAACTCCTCGCTCGAGGTGGCCGCGCGCGCGCCGGAGCGCGTCCGGGGGATGATCGTCGAGATGCCGGTGCTCGACAACGCGTTGCTGGCCTCGGCCCTCACCTTCACGCCTATCCTGGTGGCGCTCACGTTTGGCGAGCCTGTCATGAAGCGCGTCGCTTCGATCGCCAAGGCGGTGCCACGGCGGATGTTGCCCTATTACGGCAACGTTCTGCTGGACCTCGTCCGCCAAGACCCCGGGCCGGGCGGCGCCGTGATTCAAGGCCTCTACTTCGGGCGCATCGCCCCACACCGCTCTGAACGGCGCACGTTTAGGACGCCCGCGCTCGTGCTCGGCCACCGGCGCGACCCCGTCCACCCGTTCTCAGACGCCGGGATGCTCGCCGAAGAGCTCCCCAATGCGCGTCTGATCGAAGCAGATTCGCTCGTCGAGCTGCGTCTGCGCCCGGAGCGCCTCACCGAGGAGATTGCCGTGTTCCTGGACGAGGTATGGGCGGCAAAACCGCGCCGCCGCGCCAAGAAGCCTGCTTGAGCGGTTAGGGCAAGCCCCCTAACGACCGAGGGGCAAGCCAGACAAGGATTTACGGGCCCACCCACCCCACGTGGCGTGCTAAGCACGCTGGCCGAGGACGCCGTATGGCGCCGCCCATCGGTCGTTAGGGGAACAGTTCGAATTCGTTGATGGCCACCGTGCCGGGGTTGGCGGCGGTCGAGGTCGCGGGGGCCTTGGCAAGCCAGAGCACGATGTAGCGGTAGCCCTTGCCGTCCGTTTTCAGCTTGAGCGTGGTCTTCTTCTTGTCGAGCACTTTCAGGCCCACGATCCGCTTCCAGGCGGGATCGGAGATCGAGGTGGGCACGGCCTTGCCGACCGCGCCATACACTTCCACCGTGGTGCCGGTGGTGGTCGTGTTCACTGCCGCGGAGCCGAGCTTTTCGGGGCTCTTGAGGTCGAGTAGGAGGCCCTCGGCCATCTTCGGCGCGACAGCCGCCTGCACCTGGGCAGTCCAGGCGGTGCTCGCTTCGCCGTCGATGGCGAGGCTCGGATGTCCGAACAAGGTGGCCGGATAGGAGTAGGGGTTGTAGACGCTGGCCGCGTCGGTATCGAGCAGGATCGGGCCCGGCGTTTCCGCGCTGGATTCAGGTTTTGCTTCCGCACCTTCCGAGCCTTCTTTCGGGCTCGCGGTCGATTCGCTGCTCGTTTTCGTGGGGGTGGTGGTACTCGGTGTTTTGGTCGTTTTCGTTTCGGGCGGGAACAGAGCGTTGTTGGCTTCCGTGTTCGCCCCACCCGTGGATTTGGGCGTGGGCGTCTGCAGAGGGATCTTCGGCGGCGTGCCGGCTTTCACCGTTGTGGGCGTTCCGGGTGTGGGTGTCGTGGTTCCGGTTGTCGTCCCCGGCGTGGTGGCGGTGTTCGTGGGAGCCACGGTCGTGCCAACTCCCTTCACGACCGCAACCGCCGTCTTGGGCTTGGGCTTGGTCTTGTTCAGCGCCGCATACGCCGCCACCGAGGCGCCAATCGCCAGCAGGGCGGTAGCGCCGAGGATCGCGATTCCCGTTCGCCAGCCGGGACCACCGCTCAGACTGCCGGGCGCGCCGGTGCCGCATTGCAGGCACCAGTCTTGGCCCTCCTGCAAAGGCAGCCCACATTTAGAGCACTCACTCACTTAGCGCCATTCTGACATCTCGGAGCAGGACAACCCCCCGGCAGGATGTCTTTGCCGTTGGGCTCGAGGCTCATATCCAGCTCCAGCTGCCAGTAGTAGCGCGTGAACGTGACTTCGCGGCGGTAGTCGCCCACGTGAGGGGCGACGTTCTCGACTGCGGCCATACGCACGATCAACTCGGGATATGTGCGGCCCGGGAGTGCGGCCAAGGCCGGCGCCGGGAAGGCGCCGCCGAAGCGTGTGTTGACGTCGGTGATGCGGATACCCAACTCAGGGTCCCTGAATACCTGGATCGTGGCGGGACCCCTCACACTCAGGGCCTCCATCGCCGTGCGTCCCAAGTCCACCAGCTCAGGGTCGTCGATGACCGTGCCCTTGATCGACTCGCCCCCGCGCGACTCGAGCATCGTGCGTGGGATTGCGTTGAGGCAGCGACCGTCCGGGTCACCGAGGCAATCGATCGACAGCTCGGGGCCACCCATCGCACGCTGGACCATCGTGGGCTCGTCCACATACTCGACGAAGAAGCGCGCCTGGGCGGCATCGCGGGCGAGGTGGACCTGGCGCGCACCAGAGCCTTGGCGCGGCTTGACCATCACTGGATAGTCGATCCCCTCCAGGTCTACGTCGGGGAGCACTGTGGGTGGCGAGGGTAGGCCAAGCCGCTCCAGCAGCAGGTGAGCCTCGTACTTGTCGTAGGTCGCGCGGGCCACCTCCGGGGAGGGCACCAGGGCCGGAAGCAGGCCGTCCTCGCGCGCGCGGGCGAGCGTCTCGATGTCCAAGTCGGTGAGCGGCAGGACGGCCCCCACGCCGTGGCGCTCGCATAGGCGCGCCAGCTCGGGAACGTAGGCAGGATCGTCGATCGGCGGAGCACTCGTACGCACCTGGGCCGCGTACTGAGCGGGAGCGAGCTGGTTGGGATCGACCGCCACGACCGTCGTGAGGGCGGCAAAGCAAGACACGATGTCATAGCGCTTGCCGACGCCCGTGAGCATGATCGTGGGAGCGTCTGGGAGCGCAGCGGAGCGGGCGCCGAACGGGGCAGCGGACGAGGAAGGGCCGTGCGTTCCGCGGGGATCATCCATCCTCCCATCCTCCCGTCTGGCCCTTGTAGAGGCCTGATCCTCCGAAGACGATCGCCAGGGTGCGCCCCAGGATACGCAGGTCGAAGGCTAGTGAGCGGTGCTCGATGTAGTAGAGGTCGAGCTCGATGCGCTCGCTCCAAGGCAAAGAGGCGCGCCCGTTGACCTGCGCCTAGCCGGTGATGCCCGGCCTGATCGCGAGCCGCCCGCGCTGGCGCTCGGTGTACTGAGCGACCTGCACGGGGATCGTGGGGCGAGGGCCGATGAAAGACATGTCTCCGCGGACGACGTTCAAAAGGTTGGGCAGCTCGTCGAAGGAGGTCCTGCGCAGAATGGCCCCCACGCGCGTCACGCGGGAATCGTTCTCGTTGATCGCCAGTCCCGCGCCGATGTGCTCGGCGCCATCGACCATCGTACGCAACTTGAGCAGGTCGAACGGCATCCCATCCTTGCCCACTCGGCGCTGCCTGTAGATCGCATGCCCACGCGACTCGATGCGGATCGCGAGCATGGCGAGGGCCATCACAGGCGCCATTAGGGCCAGGGCGATGCAACCGCCAACGATGTCAATCGCACGTCTGATCATCGACAACATTTCCGCACTACGTCACCCTGACGTTCGGAGGGCAAGTCTGGCAAGGACGCAGAGAGCGAAGTGTGCTTCGCACATGAGCGAACGAGGACGCCGCCAGACGCCGCCATCCGGGCGTCATCTTGTGCCCTCGGCCGCATCCCACGAAGGGGCGGTGCCATGGCGCAACCAGTCCCACAGGCCTGCGGCGGGGGAGGCGGTGGTGAGCACGTAGTAGCGCGCGATCAAAAATGGCCGCGCGCGAATCGTCCCTGCAAGCGCGGCGGCTACGAGCAAGGCGAGCTGCAAGGCCAAAGCCACCGCGTAGAGCGTCCCCGCACCCAGGGCCACCAGGGCAGCGTTGGCAGCGAAGGCGAGGAGGTGCAGGAAAGGGGTGAGGTAGCGCAAGAGACGGTGGGAGATGAGCATCGAGGCGTAGACCGGCGGGTAGCCGCGCGGGGAGAGCATTCCGCCGCGCAGGACGATCGGCCAGGTGTGGCTCATCATGCGCCGCTTGCGCCGCCACTCACCCTCGATCGAGGGCACCATCTTCTCGACTGCACGGGCGCTCGGAACCTCCACGGCGCGCCAGCCTCGCTTGACCATGTTGAAGGGGAACGACAGGTCGTGGCCCATGATCGGATCCACCACGATGTAGGACTCGCGCCGGGTTGCGTAGATCGCGCCGTTGCCGGCCGTGATCGAGCGCAGCCGCGACTCGCGCGCGCGCAAAGCCATCTCATAGCGCCAGTACAGGCCCTCTTGGTTCGTGGCGCTCGTGCCGTCCGCGCTCTGGGTAAAGCGCACGCGCCCACAGGCATAACCCACGCTGGGGTCGTCGAAAGCGCCCACGAGCTCATACAGCGCACCGGGCTCCCACAGGGCATTGGCATCCGAGAAGGCCACTACCTCACCGCGGGCCCGCTCCACGGCGGTGTCCTGGGCGGCGATCTTGCCCGCGCGCGGCAGGTCGAGCACGACGTCGGCGCCTGCCTCGCGCGCGCAAAGTGCGGTGGCGTCGGCGCATCCGTCGCACGCCACGATTACCTCGAGACGCTCACGTGGATAGTCGAGCTCGAGCGCATTCTCGACCTTCGCTCCGATCACCTCCTGCTCGTCATGGGCCGCCACGATCAAGGAGACGAAGGGCAGCCCCTCCCCGCGTGTGGCCACGCTCCTCGATGCTCCCTCGACCCTCCGGTTTGGAGGAGTCGCCGTTCGTGCGTGCCGGCCTACGGAGGCCTCTGGCGCCGGCGCGAGCAGGCGTGCCAGCGCTGAGATGACGAGCGCGTAGCCAATCTGGGTCCACACGATCAGGGCAGCGCAGGCCCAGAAAATGATCTCGAGAACAGCCATCTCGATAACTCTATGGTCGGCTTGGGACGGCGATCGCGCTTTGATGCTAGAGCGAGCGATAGAGCGCGAGCGTCTGAAGGGCGATTTGATCCCAGGAGTAACGTCCATTGGCGGCCGCCCTGGCCCTCACGCACATTTCGGTCAGGGTGGCCGTGTCGCCGAGCAGCTCGCGCAAAGCCCTCCCCAGCGCGCGGGGGTCGCCGGCGGGCACAACACGAGCGGCTCCCGTACTCGCGATCTCAGGGAAGCCACCGACGTCGCTGAGCAGGAGCGGCTTGCCGAATGCGAGTGCCGTGAACAGGACCCCGGACTGATCGGCCTGCAGGTAGGGCAGCACTACCAGGTCGGCTCGCTCGAAGTAGGCGGGCAGCTCGTCATCGCCGACGAAGCGCGGCTCGAAGCGCACATTGGGGGGTGCGCCGGCCTGGAGCGCCGAGACATCCATCTTGGGCATACCCGCGATCCACAGCTCCGCGTTCTCGACGGACGCTTCCCCGGCGACCCCGCGCCACGCGTCGAGCAGCACGTCGATGCCCTTGTAGGGACGCATCAGGCCGAACATGAGCACGACTGGACGGTTGGTCTGGAAATCGAGGGTCTTGCGCGCGGACGCGCGGACGCGCGGAGCATCCGTTTTGGAAGGTGAATCCTCACCCACCGCGGGGGCGCGCGGCACCGCCGCCGTGCCCTCCTGCGCCGCGGTCCTGCGGGCTGCCAGATGCGTGAACGCCCCGTGCGGGATCACGTGCACCCGCCCACCGTCGACGCCCAATTCCTCGACCAGGCGAGCACGGCCGTGCTCGGAGTGCACGACGATCGCGTCGAAGCGGTCGTACAGGCGCCGCTGCGCCGCCAGCTGGCCCGGCCGCGGCTCGCGCGGGAGCACATCGTGGGCGGTGAGCACCAGCGGCCGGCGCCCCCCGTCCTTGGTACGCCTCGCAGGCAGCAGACGGCCGTCGAGGTGCTGGACGGGCAACCACTGGAAGTGAACCACGTCGGCCGTGCGCGCGGCGCGGCGGTAGCGCAGCATGTCGGGTGCGTGCTGGATCAGCTTGCTCGCCGTCCGCATCCTGCCCGCGGGCGCACCGAGCGCGGCGCGGTAGAAGAATTCGTGGCGCACATATCCCTCGGGGCTCGGCACCGATCCGTAGGCGAAGCGGCTGGTGAACAAATCCACCTCGGTGTCAGCGCCTGCCAGCGCACTGCACAACGCATGGTCGTAGGGTGGCGTGTAGGCGGAGGGGTCAACGACGTGAACGCGCACCAGGGGAAGACAATACGGCGAGCGGCACACCAACGGGTGGCGCTCGCCGTCACATTCGCGCTCGCGGCGCTCAGCTACTGGCTAACCGTGTTCCCACGGGTGTGCTTGCACATCGCGCGCTGGCAGCGCCAAGCCCGGCGGATTCCCGACCCGGTACTGCGTCAGTTAGCGCGCTCTGCGCTCTCGGAGAAGCGCGGCAACATCGAGGGCGCGGCCGCCTTTGCCGCGTTCGTCCCGTGGTCGAGGCGGGGACAGGCCACCCGGGCGGCAAGCGCCTTCCAGGCCGCCTACAACCTGCTCGACATGCTGGGAGAGCAACCGAGCGCGGACCCGGTGCTGGACGGGGAGCGCTTGCACAACGCACTGCTGTACGCCATTGGCTGGCCGGCAGACAGCACAGTGGCAGACGGACCCGGTCGCACGGTGGCAGATCGGCCCGACCCGGGCGTGCGGGCGCTCGACTGGTATGAGCATCACCCCCAAAGCGAGGACGGCGGCTACCTGGAAAGGCTCCTGGAGGAGTGCCGTGAGGCGTTTGCGAGCCTGCCCAGGTACGCGGTGGCGGCTCCGGCGGCTAGGGCCGCGGCGGAGCGGATCGTGGCCTTCCAGAGCCTCAACCTGAGCGAGGCCCAGGGCGACCACACGGGGCTGGAGCGGTGGGCGCGCGAGGCGACCCCACCCGGAGCCGGGTTGCAGTGGTGGGAGACCGCCGCCGCCGCGGGCTCCTCGCTTGGAGTGCACGCCCTGATCGCGGCCGCCGCCGAGCCGGGGCTCGACGCGCACGAGGCAAAGCTGCTGGAACAGGCCTACTTCCCGTGGATCGGTGGGTTGCACTCGCTGCTGGACAACCTGATCGACAAACACGAGGACGAGGCCGCGGGCCATCGCAGCCTCGTCGAGTACTACGGCCCAGAGCGCGCGGCAGAGCGAATGCGCTGGATGGCCGAGCAGGCCGGCTCGCTCGCACAGGAGCTACCTCACAGCCGGCGCCACACGGTGGTGCTGGCGGGAATGATCGGCAACTATCTGTCAACACCAGAAGCACACAGCCCACAGCTCGAGCCGGTCGGCCAAGCCGTGCTTGCGACGACCGGAGGGCTCGCGCGGCCGACCATGCTCGTGTTCGAACTGCGCCGCTTGCCCTCCCACTTGCACAACAGCGTCGTTTATCGACGGGTCCGCCGGGGCCACACCGCGTCGCCTGACCTGGACAGTTTCAGATAGGGTTTCTGCTCAGGTCAAGCAGGAGGGGGGTCGGTAGCATGGTCAGCTGCCGGCCGGTCACAAGGGAGAGGGACTACGCATGCTGGAGCTGCGAGATCTCGTCAAGCACTACCACACAGCCGGGGAGGAGACCGTGCGCGCGGTGGACGGCGTGTCCCTATCGGTGGCCACCGGTGAGATGGTCGCGTTGTACGGGCCAAGCGGCTCGGGCAAGACGACCCTGCTGTTGATGGTAGCGGCGTTGCTGGCGCCCACCAGTGGCGAGGTGCTCGTCAACGGACGTGACATCTCCTCGCTCTCAGAGCGCGAGGCCTCGCACTTCCGCCTGCAGGAAATGGGTTTCGTGCGCCAGAACTTCGATCTGTTGCCGGGGGTGACGGCAATCGACAACACGGTGCTCAAGCTGCTCAAGAACACGCCTTGGAAGGAAGCCCACGAACGCGTGCGGCCTCTGCTCGAGCGCCTCGGTCTCGGCGGGCGCCTGACGCATCGCTCCGAGACGCTCTCGATGGGCGAGCGCCAGCGCGTGATGATCGCCCGGGCTCTGTCGACCGAGCCCAAGCTGCTGCTGGCCGACGAGCCGACTGGCAGCCTCGATACGCAGCGCGGGCGCGAGGTGCTCGAGCTGCTCACCGAGCTTTGCCGCGAACGCGGCGTGGCGATTGTCTTGGTCAGTCACGATCCGCAGGCCGCCGGCTACGCCGACCGCGTGCTTGCGCTGCGCGACGGCAAGCTGGTCGACTACGACCCCGAGCAGAGCCTTGCGCCCAGTAGCCGGGTGCACAGCGCACAGAGCGACAGCGCGGCGTGAGCAAGACGGCCTCCGGGGTGGCGCGATGAGGTTCGCCAATGTGCTCCACCTGTACCGCGTGCGCCTGCGGGCACGGGCGCTGCAGGAGTGCTTCGCGATCGTGGGGATCGCCGCGGGGGTGGGGCTGCTGTTTGCCTCGCAGATCGCGAGCTCCAGCCTGTCGAGCTCTGTGGGGCAGCTCAACAGTGGGATCGTGGGCGCGGCAAAGCTGCAGCTGACCGCACGCGATGCCCATGGGCTTCCCGAAAAGCTCGTGGCCGAAGCGCGGCACCTGCCGGGCGTGAAGGTGGCCGCCCCGCTACTTGAAGTGAGCGCCAATGCGGTCGGGCCGAAGGGCAGCGACTCGGTGGAGCTCGTGGGAGCCGATTCGGCGCTCGCGGAATTGAAAGGGGCGCTCGTGCGCAAAGTGGCGCTCACCCCGTTCGCCGGGGTTGAAGCGGTGGTGCTGCCCGTGCCCGTAGCCCAGGCGGTGGGCGTGAGGAAATTCGGCGACATCGTGCACTTCCAGGCGCTGGGCCATTCCAGCGAAGCAGCGCTCTATTCGCTGCTCACGGCAAAACAGGTGGGGGCGCTCACCTCCAGCCCGATCGCGGTGAGCACGCTCGAATACGTCCAGCACGCGAGCGGTCTGAGCGGCCGCGTGAGCCGAATTCTCGTCGAGCCCAAGCCTGGGCAGGCGGCGAGCGTGCAGGCTGGGCTGCAGCGGATCGCCGGCGGGAGCTATGGCGTGGAGCCGGCGAGCTATGACGAACAGCTCTTCGCCAAGGCGGCCGCGGCAACCAACCAGTCGACGCAACTGTTCGCGGTGATCAGCGCCTTGGTGGGCTTCTTGTTCGCGTTCAATGCGATGTTGCTGACGGTGCCTCAGCGCAGGCGCCTGATCGCGGACCTGCGCCGCGACGGCTATACGCCCAAGGCGGTGATCGCGGTCCTGATGTTCGACGCGGTGGTGCTCGGCGCGATCGCGTGCGCGATCGGCTTGGTGCTCGGCGATGAGCTCTCGATCCATCTGTTTCACTCCAACCCCGGCTACCTGTCGTCGGCTTTTGCGGTCGGCTCCGAGCGGGTGGTCAACTGGCAGAGCATCGCGATCTCGGTGATCGGCGGCATGGGCGCCGCGAGCGTGGCCGTGCTGAGCCCGTTCAAGGACATCGTCTCGCGCAACCCGCTGGCAGCGATCGAAACCAAGGAAGGCACGAGCGGAGGCACCTCCCTGCTGCTGACGCTCGGCGGGTTGCTGTGCTTGGGCGCCACGCTCGCGATCCTGCTGTTGGCCCCACAGGCGGCGATCGTGGGGATGGTGACGCTGATCGCGGCGCTGCTCGCCCTGCTCGCATTGCCGCTCACATGGATGCTCGCCTTCGTGCGGCGGATCGCGCCCGCGATCGTGAGCGCTGTGCCTCATATCGCGGTGATGGAGCTGCGCGCGGGGCGCTCGCGTGCGATCGCGATCGCCGCCACCGGCGCGATCGCGGTATTCGGCAGCGTGTCGATCCAAGGCGCCCACAGCGACCTTTTGAAAGGTTTGTACAACGCGGCCACCGACGTGAACTCGTCCACCGACGTGTGGGTGTCGGCCGCCGGCAGCTCCAACCTGCTGATGACCTCGCCGTTCGCACCGACCCAGCTGAGCACGCTCAGTGGACTGCCGGGCGTGCGCGCCGTGCGCGTTTATCGCGGCGGCCTGCTCGACTTCGAGGACCGGCGCATCTGGGTGATCGCCCCGCCGGCGCAAGCCTCGGCCCTGGTGCCACCCACGCAGCTCGTGGAAGGCAATGTCGCTCAGGCCGACGCTCGCCTGCGTGAAGGTGGCTGGGCGGTCGTGTCGCTGGCGCTCGCCGAAGAACACAAATTGAAAATCGGCCAAACGGTCGCGCTGCCAACGCCCAACCCCACGACCTTCCGGGTGGCTGCGATCAGCACCAACATCGGCTGGGCACCGGGGGCGATCGTCATGAGCTCAAACGATTACGCGAAGGCATGGGCAAGCAACGACGCAAGCGCTTACGACGTGCTGATGAAGCCCGGTGTGACACCGGAGCAGGGGGTACGCGAAGTTAGGGCCGCGCTTGGAGGGGGGACGGCGCTTGCGGTCCAGACGGCCGAAGCGCACGCCAACACCTTGCGCGCGATCACGCGCCAGGGCTTGACACGGCTCTCGCAGATCGCGACCTTGATCTTGGTGGCCGCCGTGATGGCGATGGCCGCGGCCATGGGCGCGATGATCTGGCAGCGCCGGCCACGCCTGGCCAAGCTCAAGCTGGAGGGCTTTCCCCACCGCGAACTGTGGTACACGATCGTGCTGGAGAGCCTGATGCTGCTCGGCGTGGGCTGCTTCAGCGGCGCTGTCTTCGGCCTGTTCGGCCAGCAGCTGCTCGACCGGGCCCTGAACATCGTGATCAACTACCCGGTGGTGAGCTCCGTGGGGGTGATCGTGGCGCTGTCGAGCCTGGCTCTCGTGACAGCCTCGGCCGTCTTGATGGTGGCGATCCCGGGCTGGTTCGCCGCCCGGGTGCAGGCCAGCCTCGCCCTCCAGGACTGAGCAAGCTCAGTCCTGGAGCAGCTGGGGCGACCTATTTCTTGTGACGTAGCGGCGGCGGGCAGGGCACGTTGTGCGTGGCGATGACCTGGCTGCCGTCGAGGAATGTGAATTGCGCCGAGAACGGGAAGCCGCCGCTCGGGCATTTCGTCGGAAGCGAGATGCCCTGCGGTTTGTAGCCGACCAGTTTCCCGTGAACCCGCTTGTAGTAGGTGAGGTGGCTCGGGCCGATCGTCGAGTTGACGTTGATGATCGACACCGGAGGCCCATTGGTGACGCTTTTGATTTCCGGGATCTGGGTATCGAGATCGCCGCCAAACGCGCCTTCGCCGGGCAACAGTTCGCCCGCGAACACGATCTGGGCGTAGACCGGGGCCAAGCCATTGGCATAGAAGAGCACCACGATGTTGCCTTCGTGCGGTGGTCCCATCAAAGCCTGGATTTCCGGGATCTCGTGGCCCGCGTCGGTTCCGAAGGGAACCTCCACGAATGCGCTGCCGAAGCCGAGCCGGGAGTTCGGCGGACAGCCGGCGATGCCTTTCGCGACCAGGGCTTCGGGCTTGCAGATCGAAAGGCCGAGGGTGGTGGTCACGTAGTTCATGCCCTTGGGCATGCGCAGGCTCACGTGGGTCAGTGGCGAGGGCAGCCCGCCGGTGGTGCTGCCAATCGTGAAACCGAACCCGATCGTCGTCGAGACGCCCAGCCTGTCGGGCGTGAACGAGGTGTGCAAGGCAACCGTCTCGGCTGCCTGCGCCGAGGCGGGCAGGCAGCCGATGACGAAAAGCCCAAGCGCGAGGGCGCAAGCCCTGTGTATACGCACTCTGGTCAAGGTGTCTCCAAGCGCTAATACGACATTGGTCCGCTCACGCGCACCGTGACGGCGTCGTTGGAGCGCTTGATTGTTCCGCTGAAGCTGAGCGCGGATGCTTTTGCTTTCGAGTAGGTACCGCTGCCTTTGGTGATCGCCAAGGTGCCCGAGAACGTCGCGGTCGATCCGGCCACGCGGTAGCTCGCTTTGGCGCTGCCGCTGATCGAGCCGCCTTTGGGGTAGACCTGGACCTTGGCGCTCACGCTGCGGGTCGAGGTGACCTTGAGCTGAAGGTAGAGCGTCCCGGCGAGCGTGCCTTTCGCGGCGCCGGACTCTTTGAGTTCGACCCCGTGTTTGTTCTGCAGGTGCAGGCTGGCGCTGTCGTTCAACGTGAGCGTGCGCGCGGCGGTGGCGTTCGGTGAGGCGGCGCCGGCGGCTCCCGCTCCAAGTGTTACGGCCGTGGCGACCGCGCCGAGCGCGAGTGCCGCCGATGAGATTCGCAGCCGCGCGGACATGCGCGGGCGTGATGCCTTGGTCCCCATTGATCCCTCCATGTGGCTGTTGACGTCGCTTCCCATTGGTACAGACCCCTCTCCTGCTAGCGACTCCCTAAGCCCAAAGCCTAGTCCACATAACAGAAAGGCAGGGCAGTTGGACAATTCTAGTGCATATAGGCCTACGAAGTTCAACCGTTCAGGGTCCCCCGAGTTGCGCAATATCCCGCACTTTGAGCGGCAAAGCAGGGTGCGGCGAAGCACGGGCGAGGGGGAGGACGGTTGCCGGGCCGCGGTGCGGCGAAGGTCCCGTGCTCGCGTTCACCCGGGCTTGCTCGAAGTAGGGTCCAGCTATGCCCGAAGACGCACCTGCGGTCGAAGTGAGCTACTGCGTCGTGAACACCTCCCAGCGCGAGCTCTTGCTGCGGGGGCTCGATGCGATCGCACGCGAGCGGGAGGGCTTGCCGTTCGCGACGGAGGTGCTCGTGCTCGACAACGGTTCGTGCGATGGCTCGGCCGAGGCGGCCCGGGGGCATCGGGCACTCGTCGCGAGGGCCGGCGGGCAGGGCGTAGGGATTGTGATCGCGCTCGACGAGCGGCGCGGCAAGGGCCTCAACGACTCCGAGCTGCTGCGCCGCGCAAAGGGGCGCTACGGGCTCTTGCTCAACGAGGACTCCGAGCTGCTGCCGGGCGCCACGCTTGCGCTGTACGAGGCACTCCAAGCAAACCCGCGCGCGGCCTGCGCGGGAGCCAAGCTGCTGCGACCCGCGGGCGACGACAGCGCGAGCGCGGGCATGAGCGCAGGCAGCCCCCAGGCGTGCGCGTGGCGCTTCCCCACGCCGCTCACGGCGCTCGCGGGCGCGCTGTTCATTCACCGCCTGTACACCGTGCAGAGCAAGGGGGATCGCACGCGGGAGGTCGACTGGTGTCAGTCCTCGGCCTTGCTCGTGCGGCGCGAGGCGGCCGCCCAGGTCGACTACCTCGACCCGGACTTCTTCGTGTATTCGGACGAGGTCGACTTCGCCCGGCGTCTGCGCGATGCGGGCTGGCGCAGCCTGTACGTGCCGGGGGCGTTGGCGATCCACCACGAGCAGCTCTCCACGGACGCCTCCTCCGAGCCGCGCATCGTGGAGCTGGCGCGCAACAGGGACCTGTACATGCGCAAGCACCATTCGCCCGGCACCGCGCGCGCGGTGCGCTGGCTGACCGCCTGGTCCTATGCCGTGCGGGCTCTGGCTGCCTTGGCCTTACCGGGCCACTCGCCGAAGCGCTACTGGCGTCACGTGACGGCGACTCTGTGGCCCGCACGCGGGGAGGGCTTGCGCGAGGCGGCGGACGCCTACAACCGGTCCTCCCGATGATCGTCTCGGGGAGGACATCGCCGCATGCGGCGATGTCCCGACCGGTACATGTACCGGTCGGCCGGACAGTGCATGCACTGTCCGGAACAGCATCGGAGTCCTATTCGTCGAGCTCTTCGAGCAAGACCGCCACGACACGCTCGTCCAGTTGCGTGCCGGCCACCTTCAATAGCTCCTCGCGCGCCTCCGGGGCAGTGCGTGCGGCGCGGTAAGGACGGTCGGTGACGATCGCGTCGTAGGTGTCACAAGCGGCCACGATGCGCGCCGCAAGTGGGATGTCGGCCCCGGACAGGCCGTCCGGATAGCCCTTGCCGTCGATCCGCTCGTGGCTCCAGCGCACCGCTGGCGCCAGGTGGGCGAAGGCGTCGATGCGCTCCACCAGTTCTGCCCCCACCACGGTGTGGCTGCGCATAACCACCCACTCCTCCTCGGTGAGCGGTCCTTGCTTGCAAAGGATCTCGCTGGGCACGGCGATCTTGCCGACGTCGTGGAGCATCGCCGCGTAGTGCACCTCGCGCGCCTCCTTCGTGCCCAGGCCCATGCGCAGAGCCACGCGTTCGGCCAGCGCGGCGACGTCGCTGCCGTGACAGGCGGTGTAGTCGTCCTTGGCCTCCACCGTGCTGGTCACGACCGCGAGCGTGTTGGTGAACGATCGCTCGATGTCCGCGATCAGGCCGGCCCTGTGCACCGCCGAGCCGAGACTTGCCGCGATCGCCTCGACCAGCACCGCATCGGCCTCGGTGAGCGCACCCGCCTCGACCGCCTCGATGTTGAGCACGCCCCAGACCGCCCCGTCCACGACGATCGCCACGCTCAGCTCCGAGCGGGGATCGGTCTCGGGGTCGCGTGCGATGTAATCGGCATCCTCCCGCGTGTCCTCCACGAGCGCCGTCACCCCGGAGCGCGCCACGCGCCCGTTGACGCCGTCGCCGATCGACTGCTCCACGATCAGGAACTCGGTCATCACCTCGGCCAGGGGCCCGCGCCCCGCGATCAGGCGCAAGATCCCCTCGGGCTCCAAGCGCTGCACCGTGGCCAGGTAGAAGGCAAACGTCTCGTGCAGCTCGTCGACCACGAGCTGGGCCATCTCCTCGACGTCGCGCGTGGCCGCCAGGCGCGCGGTCAGGCGTGCCGCAGCGCGCAGCTGGGAGCGCAGATAGGCGAGCTCGCCCGCGGCGGCGATGCTCTGAACGCGAGCGTCCGCGCGATGGCGGCGCAAGGCCTCCGCACGACGTGCAAGCTCGCGGCGGCCGGCCGGGCGAGGGAGTTCTACGGTGAGCTCACGCACGTCCGCCTAATCGGCGAAAACGCCCAATAGCTTGAGGTTTTGGGTGGTTCTCGGCGAGTAGGAGCCCGCGGCCATCCCCCAGGTCAAATGTCTCGCAGGGGGTCCTCGGCGTATGCCTCCACGTCGCCGTGCCCCGCGCGGAAGGCCACCACCCGTCTGCGCCCATCGGCCACCAGCGCGCGCGCCTGGCGCCGCTCGTTCGGCGCAAAGAAGCGGGTCAGGAGCAACAGCGCCGGGATCAAGGCCAACCACAGCACGCGCAACACCAGACCGGCCAGGCCCTGTGTCGGCAGCAGCAGCTCGCCGGAGACCGCCACGCTTGCCAGGACGATCGTGAGGCGCGCGAGGCGCGCCCACTGGAAATCCACCGCGAATACCCCGCGCGTGAGCAGGTGCATGATCGCCACCATCGCCACATATGCCCCGCACAAGGCGATGCCCGCACCCGCGATCCCCAGGCCCAGGCCGCTACTCGGCACGAGCACTACGAGCAACACCACATTGACGGCGAGCCCGGCCGCGGCCGCAGGCACATTGCGCTGGGTGACCCGTGCCCTGCCGGTTATCACGATCATGACCTGGTAGAGGCCGTACAAGGTCCAGCCGAGCGCCAGCCAAGGCAGGGCCGTGTGCGCGCCAAAGAATTCCGGCGCGGCCAGCAACCGCACGAGCCAGCGCCCCAAGAGCGCCACACCCGCCACCACAACGCCGGTGGCAAGCACGAAATAGGTGGTCACCAGCGAGTACAGACGCGAAGCCTCCGCGTCGCTGTCGATCGAATACGCGAGCGGCGGCCACGCGTATTGGAAGCCCCGCACGAACACGAACACCACCGTGGCCAGCTGCACGGCGATGGAGTACTCGCCGGCGGCGGCATGGCCCACCCCACGAAACAGGTAGAAGCGGTCCACCACCTGTAGCGCGTACACGCTCGCGTCAGCCGGGACGGTGGGCAAGCCGAAGCCGAGCATCGCACGCAGGTCCCCCATGCGGACACGCAAGGAGAAGCGTCCCCGCAAGACCCACCACAGCCCGAGCACCACGATCGCCGAGGCGCCGAAGTTGCCGAGCAGCAGCCCGCGCGCTCCTTGGTCGGCGAACACGACCAAGGCGATCGTGAAGACCACCGTCATCGCCACATTGGCCCCCGACGCGTATACGTAGGCACGGGCACGCTCGTCCACCCGCAGCTGGGCATAGGCCATCTCGATGTTCGTAAAAGCCCACAGGCCGAGGATCGCGCAGTCCATCAGGACAGGGTCGTCGAAGCCAAGGATCAAGCGCGAGAGCTCGCTGGAGAAGGCGACGCACACGAGCGCGGCCACCGTCGTGGTCCAGGCCACCGTGGCGGTCGCCGTGCGCGCGATCCGTGCCCTGCGCTCGGGGTCCCCATCGGTGAAGTAGAAGCGCACGAACGCCTCCCCCACCCCCAGGCGCAAGACGATGCTCGCCAAGATCACCGCCGTGAGCAGCGTGTTGTAGGCGCCATAGGCTTCGCTGGAGACGTGGCGCGTGTACAGCGGCAAGGTGAACACCGCGATCGCCTTGGCGAGGATTTCGGCGGCCTGATAGGCCGCGCCGGTGGTTACGAGCCGCTTGAGATAGCCAAGCACCGGCGGTCCTCCAAGCCTGCTGGCAGGGGCGCGAGGGCGACGCCAAGACCCAGCAAGGTCCACGTCATCGGATCCTCGAGGAAATCGGCGTAGACCCAGGTGTGCAAGACCAGCGCCGCGAAGCAGGCCGCGATCGCGATGCGTGGCGGGGAGCGCCCTCCTTCGGCGAGTGGGATGTCGAACAGGGCGAGCAAGGCCACCACGATCAAAGCCACATACAAAGCCAAGCCGACGATGCCTTGCTCGGCGGCCACCGTAACCGGGATCGTGTGCGAGGCCGAGGTCGCGCTCTCGGCGGTTCCACCGCCATGGCTCTTGTAGGCGGTTTCGAACGACCCCGCGCCAAACCCCGCGAGCGGACGATCGGCGAACAGTTCGAGCCCGCCCGAGATCAATTTGGCGCGGCCGCTGGTCGCGTTGTTGGCCGACCCGCCGGACCCCTTCAGGCCGAAGTGCAAGGAGGAGGGCGCCAGCAACACGACGACCGCCGCGATCGCCGCCAAGGCGACAGACACGTACACGGTGCCCCGCACGTCCCAGCGCCAGGCCGCCAGCACCGCCAGGCCCAAGAGCAGCGCCGCGATGCTCGACTGCGAGAAGCTCGTCACGAGCCCCACCATCAACCACGCCAGCACGCCCGCGCCGAGCACCTGCTCGCGCCGAGCGCGCGCCCACAGCACGACAGTCATCACCGCGATCGTCACGAGCGCCAAGAAGCGTCCATAGATGCTCGGATCGAAGAACAGGGAGTTGACCCTGAAGTAGTTGTCGTACTCGTTGGCCGCCACCACCTTGGGGTTCAGGAACAGCGATTTGCGCAAGTACTCGATGTCCCCCACACCGGCGAACAGGACCGCCAGGACGACCGCCGCGCCGAGACACGCGAGCACCAGTCGCGGCGTCCAAGGCGCCTCGCGCAGGAGCACATAGAGCAACGCGAACGGGACATAGAAGAAGGCCAGGTTCTCCGCGCCCTTGGCCGGGTCAGACGAATAGACGGTCTGCAGGGCATAGAGCGCGATCGAGCCCAGCAAGAGCCAGTCGAGCGCCATCGGTGGACGCCCGGAACGGTAGGCGCCAGGTGGGCCGCCCTCCCGGCCATCTTGGCTCCGCGAGCCGGTGACGACGCCGCCAAAGCCGGCACCCGGCCGCAAGCGCGGCACCAGGTGAGCAAAGACGCCGGCCGCGACGACCGCATACAGCGGCAAGAGCAGGTTCACGGTGCGGCCGTCGGCTGAGATCGGCAGTCTGAACGGCAGCGCGATCACCGCCAGCACGGGAAATGCGCGCGGGTCGCGGCGCATGAGCAGCGCGAGGCCGGCGATCGCCACCAGGGCGAGGAGCGCCCCCGCCACGAGCGCGTCGGCGCCGGGAAGCGCCGTGGCGATCATGGGTTGCTCCCCACCAGCTTGAAAGTGCGCGGTAGGCGCACCGAGCGGCCTGCGTAGCGCATGCTCACCCTCACCGTGTATTCGCCGGCCGGCGCGACCGGTCCACGGTTGCGCGGCAGCAGCGTCGTGTATCCGTCCGCTCTTCGCAACACCCGGTAGCCACGCGCTGTCCCACGGCGGCCGTTCCAGCGCAGGGAGAGGGTTTTATAGCGTCCCACCGGCAGTTCGCGCACGAGCGTGGCGACCACCTCGTCCGAGGAGCTTTCGATCGTGACCGTCACGTGGTCGGCTTTCGCGAGCTCGACCGCGATGCGCTCTTCCTTCGATTGGCCGGCGGAAGCCGGCGCGATGACACGCGTCAGCTTGTAGGTGTGAATGAGCGGCGGCGTGTGCTTGAGCCTCTGCGTCACGAGCAGAGCCACGAAGCACCCGAGCACGAGCAACGCAAAGACGACCCGCGCCAGCAGCTGGTCCGCGTTCGCATCCTCCGTGCGCCCTTTGCCTTGCGCGCCCCCGTCTGCCCGGGCTGGTGCGCCGGTGCCATCGCCCGGTAGCGGGATGCCACCGGCCTGGGGACCGCTCAAGCCTCGCCGTCCCGGGCGAAGCGCTCGACCGTGTCCGAGCGCAGTCCCAAGCGCAGCGTCTCGAGTGAGAGCACGTCCTCGGGCGCGATGTTGCCCAGGTTGCACTCGCTGCCGAGGCGGTGCAGCAGCCAAACCTGCTGCTCGCGGCGGGGCGCCTCGAAGATCAGCCTGTCCGCGTCGATCGCGTGCACGATCTCGTCGATCAAGCCGGTACGCACCTCTCCGTCGGCGCGATAGATGCCGGCCGTACCCGACTCTCTCGCCTCGGCGATCACCTTCCAGGCGCCGGCCTGCAGGTCGCGTTCGATCTGCTCCACCCAGACATAGGGGGCCATGATGAAGTCCGCATCCTTGCTGCCGACCTCCGAGAGCACCGTGAAGTCGCGTGCAAGCGTGCGGATCAGGTGAGCCTTGACCTCCGGGTCCAGGGCGATCGTGCCGTCGGAGATCTCCACGTGGCGCAGACCGAGCTCGCCCAACCACGCGATCAGACCCTCCACGCGACCCTGCTTGATCGCGACCTCGGTGAGCGTCCCGCCGAGCACCACCGGGATCCCGTGCGAGGCATAGCGCTCAAGCTTGGGCTTCAGGTTCGCGGTCACGAGCGCCGTGCCCCAGCCGAGCTTGACGATGTCCACGCTGTCGCCCACCGTCTCGATCAGGCCGTCCACCTGGGCTATCGACAGGCCACGGTCGATCACGTGGGTGATGCCCCGCTCGCGCGGCTTGGCGGAGCGCGCCGGGACATCCAGGAAGCCGGCTATCGCCCGGTCTGAGTCCATCCCAGCGACCGCTACTGACCGGCGGGGGGGCCTTCTGCGCCCGCGCTGGCAGCCGGTTCGCCGTTGCTCTGAGCCCCGCCGAGCTGGCTCGCCTGGTCGGCGCCCGCGAGCACCACCACGGTCGCAGGTCCCGCGAGCTGGGCGATCGTCGGTTCGATTGGCTGCACCTGGGTCACGTTGAGCGCCTTCGCTACCGCCCGCGCTTCCGCGCGGTGCCCGTGCGCGTACTGGACCACCGTCGTCGCATGGGTTCCCGGGGGGACGCCCGTCGAGGCGGACGCAAGGGTGTAGCCATCTTGCTGCAGGTCAGCGGCGAGATGGTGGGCAAGGTCGGGCGTGCTCGTCCCGTTGAGCACCACCACTGCCGTTTCGGCGGGCGAAGAGGCCACCCCGCTCGAGGCTTTGTGCGAGCTCGTCACGGGCGCTTCGCTCGAGGAGGACGGGCTGTGCGCCGCCGTCGGGGTCGAGCCGCCGCCTTTCAGTGCCGAGATCGCGAGCACGAGCACCAGCACCCCCACGACCACTCCCGCGACGATCAGAGCGATCGCGCGTCTGGGAGAGCGCTCTGGCTTGAAGTACTTGGGACCTGCGCCGGCCGGCACGGCGGGTGGGCGCGTCCCCGCGCGCGCTCCGGCGCTCGTGGCGGCGGCACCCATTCGGACGGGTACAGAAGGGGAGCGGGGAGAAGCCGCGCTCCCAGGTGCGCCCACCGCGCGCGAAGGGACCCCGCGGGCAGCCGCCACGGGAGCGGGCGGGCGCGAGGCCGGCTTGGACGCGCCAGCGGCTGCTCCGGCAGCGGCGAGCCCGGCCGGGGAGGGTGCTGCCCCCGGCGGTGCCGGGGCCGTGGGAGACGGAGGCAACGGAGCGCGGTCCGACACACCGGCGGCGCGCGCTGCGGCTGTCGCGGGAGCAACGCTCCCGGGCTGCTCGGGCGCATTCGGCTGACCCGCCACGAACGGCTGCCCGGCGGCCCCCGGCGGCATGCTCTGCGCCTGGGCAGGGCTCGCCGGCTGGACGACCGGCTCTGTACCCGGGGCCTCGGCAGGGACGCCCGGTGCGGCCGAGGGGACCGCACCGGCGACAGCAGGCGATGTCTCACCTGCGGGCGCCGCGGATGGCGAGGTGGGCACTGTCGGGCCGGGCTGAACTGGCACAACAGCCGCCACCGTGGCATTCACCGCCGTGGATACCGGTGCGCTCACGAGGGGCGTCTTGCGCGGCACGACCCGGACCGGCGCCGATCCGGCGGGGCCGGGTGGGATCCCTGCCCCACGAATGCGGGCGGCCGCATCGGCGCTGACGCGCTGCTCCATTTCCGCCGCCCGCTCAGGCGCCCTGCCCGCCCACTCGCGCAGACGCTTGATCTCGCGCGCTTGGGAGAACACGAGCAGGGACAGGATGGCGATGCCGAGAAGCGCCACGAATGCGGCGAGGGCACCCACCTCTGTGACGGAGTTCGAGAGCGAGAGCGCAAGCAAGGAATTCACGGCGCTAGCTGTCCCGGGTAAGCGGTTTCATGAATCCGGGGAGTCTATGAGGGGCGCAGGCGCCTGGGCGCCGTGTCCGGCGACGGACTCGGACAGCTCGCCGCGCACGGTCGACAGCTCCGCCACCTTTGCGGCCAAGCCCGCGGCGTCGCCCTCGAACACGAGCAGCCTGATCTCGTCGAACATCGCCTCCACCGTCTCGGGGCTGAGCGGCTCACGCCCGGCGAGCATGATCTTCTCCGCTGAGGTGGGCTGCGGCTGCTCGTAGCGGTTGAACAGCTCCTCGTGCAGCTTCTCCCCAGCCCGCCTGCCCACGATCTCCACAGCCACGTCGCGATCGGGATCGAGCCCCGACAGCTCGATCATGGCGCGCGCCAGGTCGACGATCCTGACGGGTTCGCCCATGTCGAGCACGAACACGTCCGCACCCCGGTCGCCATCCCTCACGAGCGAGCCTGAGCGGATGATCAGATGGACCGCCTCGGGAATCGTCATGAAGTAGCGGGTCATACGCTCGTCGGTGACCGTCACCGGGCCACCACGCTCGATCTGGCGGCGGAAGATCGGCACGACGCTTCCGGAGGAGCCGAGCACATTGCCGAAGCGCACCGCGGCATAGCGCGTGCCCTGGAAGCGCGCCGTGGCCGCCTCCAAGGCGAACTCCGCCAGGGCCTTCGATGCGCCCATCACCGTCGCTGGGGCGACGGCCTTGTCGGTGGACACGAGCACGAAGCGCCCCACCCCCATCTCCCCGGCCACATGCGCGACCACACGCGTGGCGATCGCGTTGTTGCGCACCGCCTCGACCGGATTTGCCTCCATCAAGCCGACGTGCTTGTAGGCGGCCGCGTGGAACACCACGGTGGGACGGTGCTCGGCGAATATCTCGCGCATGCGCTCGTCCTCCTTGCAGTCGGCGAGCACCGCCGCCAAGACCGAGGGATGCACGTGGCGCTCGTCCTGCAGCTCGCGCTCGATCTGGAAGAGGTTGTCCTCGGCGTGGTCGAGCAGCACGATCCGGCGCGGTCCGACGCGCGCAATCTGCCGGCACAGCTCGGCGCCGATCGAGCCGCCCGCGCCGGTCACGAGGACGGTCTCGCCAGACAGGTATGCGCCAACGCGGTCGAGCTCCATCATGACCGGCTCACGCCCGAGCACATCCTCCACGCGAACCTCGCGCACTTGGCGGGAGATAGCGTTGGGGGTGGGTGGGGTCCGATCTTGCAAGAGCTCGAACACGGTCGGCAGGGTGCGCACCGGGATCGAGCGCTTGCGGCACTCGCGGACCACCCGGGCACGAGTCGAGCCGGGCGCCGAGGGGATCGCGATGATCACTTCGTCGGGCTCGGACTCGTCAAGGATGCGCGGCAGGTCGGCCTTGGTGTCCCCGCGCACCCTCACGCCGTCGATCCGCAGACCGTGCTTGCGCGCGTCGTCATCGACGAAGCCGACCGGCTGCAAGCCGAGCTCGCGATTGCGCAGGATCTCGCGCAGCACGAGCCGCCCACCGTCCCCGGCGCCCACGATCAGGACGTTGCGCTCGCTGCGCGCGCCGGCTCTGAACGCCCCCAGCGGGCGCCGCTCGTACAGGCTGCGCGCCACCACCCGCACGCCGATCAGAAGCAAGAGCGAGAGCAAGAAGAACAGGACGATTACCCCGTCGGGCAGCTCGAGCGCGGTCGTACTCGTGACGCGATCGCCAAGTCGATGGGGAATCTGCACAGGCCGGACGACAGCCACCGCGACCACGGTGAGCAGCACTATCGCGAGCACCGCCCGCGCCACCGCCTCGTAGTCGCGCTGGCCGGAGTAGCGCCAACGGCGCTGGTAGACACGCGAGAGCAACAGCACCACGAGGCTGCCGGCGAGCACCCACCACACCGTCCGCTCGAACAGCTTCTCGTAATGACCTTGCGGCCCGTTGTCGAAGCGCAGCTCCCATGCCAGCCAATAGGAGAGCGCGACGAGCGCGCCGTCGAGCGCCAGCCTCGGTAGCGAGTGCCGGGTTAGGGACAGAGCCGGCGCACTGATCCGTCGGCGCATTGGCCTTGATTCTAGGGTGTCTTAGGGAGATAGTGGCGAGAGCAACAGCTCGACCAGGCCGCGCGGGTCGCGTCTCGCCCGCGAGGACTGTGCAGGGGGTGCCCGCTTGACCAGCTCCAGCTGATCCACCCCCGCCAGCTTGCGCAGACGTCCCTCGGCGATCAGGCGCTCGTCCACCGCCCCCAGGCGACCCTCGAATGTCGTGTAGACGGGCGTGCCGAGCGCCACCGCCTCGCGGTTCATCGTGCCTCCCGCCGACACCACGAGATCGGCGTAGGCGATCAGCGACTGTGCGTCGATCGCCCGCTCGGGCACCGTGAAGCCGGGGACATCCCGCAGTTGCACCCGCTGAGCCTCGGTGCGTGGCAAGACCACCGACTGCACTCCCTCTTCGGCGCCAGCCTCGCGCAGGCGTGCGAGCACGGCAGCGAACAGATCGTTCTCGAAGCGGTGATACAAGGACACCTCGGGTGGTGTCCTCACCACCACGAGCGGGCGCCCCGCATCGAGGCCAAGGTCGCCGAGCACCGCCGGATCGGGCTCGAAGTCTGCGAGGTAGTACTCCTCCTTGAGCCCTTCATAGGCGCGAACCTTGCCCTCGGCGCCATAGCGGTACAGGCGCTCCGGAGGGATCGCGTCGGGCACCACCACCGCTCGAGCCAGGCGGCAGTTGACGTGGTGCTGGACCGCTGCCCACTCGTAGTCGAACGTGGTCGAGCAGGGAATCCTCAGCAGGCGCGCAGCCACGCTCACGTCGTTGGAGCCGTGGCCGAGCGCGATGTCGAACGGTCCAAGCCGACGGCTCCTCGCCGGGCGGGGGTCCGGTCCCGGCGCTCGGGCTCCTGCCCGCCCCCGGCGCGCCCAGCGCACGAGCGCCGCCGAGCGAGACGCCAGGCCAAGGGCCTTGTCCGCCAGTCTCTCGCCGCGATGGCGCCCGATGGCAGTGTGGGGGATCTCGAAGCGATCGAGCAATTGCAGCGTCTGGGCGAAGTCGCGCGCGGTCACCTCGACCTCGTGGCCATCCGCGCGCAGCACGTCGATCACGGGGCGCATGACCAGCACGTGCGGGCTGTTGGTGAGGTCTATCCACACGCGCATCGAGAGCGCACGCTAGCGGCCGGAGCGGAGGCAAAGTTGGATTCGTGGCAATGCTCTCATCGCCGATGCAGCGGGCCTCCGTGCGCGGAAGGTATCGTTGCCCCCTTCATGCTCCATCTCCTCGTCCTTGCGTCGATCTCCGAATCGGTAGTCGACGAAACCTCGCACTTCGTGCGCGAAGCCGGGCTGCCGGGGATCTTCGCTCTGATGGCGCTCTCGAGTGCCTGCATCCCGATCCCCTCGGAGGTCGTGATGCTGTTCGCCGGCTTCGCCGTCGCCGACCCCTCTCAGAGCGGCTCCAGTCACCACATGACGATGACGGGCATCATCCTCGCCGGGCTGCTCGGCACGATGGTCGGCTCCTGGTTCGCCTATGCCGTCGGCCGCGGAGGTCGCCTGGAGCTGTTCGAACGCCACGGCGCCAAGCTACATATGGGACCATCTCAAATAGAGCGGGCCGATCGCTTCTTCCAGCGCTACGGCGAGGCCACGGTCCTGTTCGGCCGGATGATCCCCCTGGTGCGCGCCTTCGTGTCCCTGCCCGCCGGGATCTCGAAGATGCCGCTCGGGCGCTTCACCGTGTTCTCCTTGATCGGCACGATCCCCTGGGTGATGGCACTCGCATTCGCGGGGCACGCGCTCGGCAATGACTGGACGAGCGTACGCAAGGGCTTCGAGTACGTCGACTACCTGATCGTGGCGCTCGTGGTGGTGGGGATCGTCTATGCGGTCGTGCGCCGCCGCGGCCGTCCACGGGATCCCGCATCCGAGGACGCCGCGGCCGACGTGAGCTGAGGAGTCGGTGGGAGAGCGCCGTGCACTCGCGCTGCGCCACGCTGTCGCGCTTGGGCTGCTGCACGGGCCCACCGAGCTCTTGCCGATCTCCTCCTCGGCGCATACCGCACTCCTGCCCTGGCTCGCAGGGTGGCCCTACGACGAGCTCGACCCACAGCTGCGCAAGTCCTTCGAGGTCGCCCTGCACGCGGGTACGGCGGCGGCGCTGCTCGTGCGTCCGCCTTGGAGGAGATCTTTGCGCAACGGTGAGGAAGGCGCCCCTGGCGTGGCCGACGCGGCTTTCCCACCGCGGTTGCGCCTCGACGGGAGGCTCGGTTTCCTGGCCGGTGCCTTGGCACCCCCGGCGCTCACGGGCTTTGCGCTCGGCGCCCGGATCGAGCGCAGGCTGGGAACCCCGGCGACGATCGCCGCCGGGTTGCTCGCCGGCTCGGTCGCGATGGGTGTCGCGGAGGTATACGCCCACAAAGGCCGCCGCGCGCGCGCGCGTAGGGCACGCTCTGCCGCAGTCACCACCGCTCCAGGCGCGGGTGAGCGGGCGGCCGCGAGCGTCGATTGGCGCGCCGGGATAGCGCTGGGGATCGCGCAATCGCTTGCGCTCTTCCCGGGCGTCTCACGCAGCGGAGCCACCATCGCCACAGCACGCGCGGGGGGCCTCTCGCGCGTGGACGCAGACCGGCTCTCCTGGCAGGTGGGCCTGCCCGTGATCGCAGGTGCAGCGGGGCTCAAGGGATCTCAGTTGGCGCGGGCGGGAACACCACCTGAGCTGCGACTCCCATTCCTGGCGGGCGCGGCGAGTGCCTTGCTCTCGACGCTCGTGAGCACCCACGTGCTTTCGCCGAGCCGCCGCACGCGGCTCATGAGCGTCTGCGTGGTCTACCGCGGAGCGCTCGCGCTGCTTGTGATCCGACGGATGCGCGATAACACTGGAGAGCACGCTCCGATCATCAAGAAAATAAAACGCTCACACTCATCCCCGGCCCGCGAGGGCATACTCAGGCGTTCGAGGCTCCAATCGTGACCAATGTCATCCTTGGCACCACGCTCGGCGGTCGCTACCGCTTGGACGCGCGCATCGGACACGGCGGCATGAGCACTGTGTATCGCGCGTTCGACACCGTGCTCGAACGTGAGGTGGCGATCAAGCTGATGCACCGCGAGATCGCCTCAGACTCCGACCAGCTGGAGCGCTTCCGCCGCGAGGCGCGTGCCGTGGCCCAGCTCAACCACCCCCACATCGTCACGGTGATCGACGCGGGCGAGTCCGACGCTCATGAGAGTCAGGGCGAGATCGAGCCAGGCGGAGTGGGCGGGACTCCATACATGGTCCTCGAGCATGTCCAAGGCGAGACCCTCAAGGAGCTGATCCGTCGCGAGGCTCCGCTCGAAGTGCCGACCGCGCTCGCCTACGCGATCGAGATTGCGCGCGCCCTCGGGGCGGCTCATGCCCAGGAGATCGTGCATCGCGACGTAAAGCCCCAGAACGTTTTGCTGAGCGGCGAGGGTGGCGCCAAGATCACCGACTTCGGGATCGCACGGACGCTCTCAGAGGAAGGGCTCACGATGGACGGCCGTGTGCTCGGCACGACCGACTACGTATCCCCCGAGCAGGCTCTCGGCCAAGGGGTGACCGGCCAATCCGATGTGTATTCGCTCGGGGTGGTCATGTACGAGATGCTCACCGGTCTGGTGCCCTTCAAGGGGCCCTCGCCGGTCGCGGTCGCGATGATGCACGTGCGCGAGGAGGTCCCGGACGTGCAGCTCGCTCGCCCGGAGGTCTCTGCGGCGACAGCGGCGGTCGTCGAACGAGCCACCACCAAGGATCTCGAGCGGCGCTATCCGAACATGGCGAGCATGGTCGTGGACATGGAGGAGGCACTGGCGATCGAGACCGCACGGGTCGGACAGGCAACCGGGGAGGTGACGGCCGTGCTGCGCACGTTGCACTCGCCGGCTCGGCGCTTGCTGCCGTGGCGCGTGCGCCACCCGGCGCGCTGGGCCGTCTCGCTTGCGCTGCTCGGGGCGATCGTCGCGGTCACCCTTGTGGCGCTGGCGGGCCACACCCACAGTGGCACGGGAGTGGCTCCCGACGTGCGTGCCAGCGCGGGCACCACGCCGGTAGTGCTCGCACAGGACGCGGCCTCCTCCTACAACCCTTTCGGCACGGGCCCCGAACATGCCGAAGACGTGGCAAGCGTCGTGGACGGCGACCTCAACACGTCGTGGAGCACCGAGCACTACATCGCCGGCTCGCTCGGCAAGCCGGGCTTGGGCGTCTCGCTCGACGCAGCTCCCGGTGTAGTCGCCAGGGCGATCGAGATCCAAACGCCCACCCCGGGTTTCACCGCCGGTGTGTACGCCTCCACCGGACTTCCCTCTCGTCCTGCTGTCGCTGGAAAGAGCCTGACGGCGCTTGGCTGGACCCCGCTCGCCCCCGCTCGCACGATTGGCTCCCGCACGAAGATGTCGATCGATCCCTCACGGCTCCTCTACCGCTACTACCTCGTCTGGATCACGAAGCTTCCGCCCGGGAGCCAGACTGCGGAGATATCTGAGATCACGCTGTTCAAGTAGCTACCCGCTCGCCGAAGGCGCGGCCGCCGCAGGCGGTGCCGCGGACGGCGGAGGCGTAGTTGTGGTGGTGGAGGTCGAGGTGGTCTGTTGCGCGAGCGCCCCAACGGCGATCGTGATCGTGGCGCCCGGCGCGAGCTTGTGGCCTGCATCGGGGCTTTGCTGCACCACGAGCCCAACCTTGGTGGGGTCGGTGACGGTGCGTGAGACGGTGTGCGAGGAAAAGCCCGCGCGTGTGAGCGTCGCAACCGCCTGAGCTTCGCTCTGGCCCACCACCGAGGGGGCAGCTGTCTTCTTGAGCGCCTGGGCCACCACGATCGTCACCTGGCTTCCCAGCTTCACCTGCGTGCCCGATCCCGGGCTCTGCGAGATGACTGTGCCGGCCGCTGGTTCGGCCACTTCGCGCTTGGACACAGTCACTTTCAATCCGGCGGCCGCGAGCGTGGCGGTGGCATCTGCCTGTGTTTCGCCCGTCACTTCCGGCACGCTCACTTCCTTGGGGCCTGAAGACACGAATACCGTCACGGGACTTCCGACCTGGACCTCGGTGCCGGCGGCAGGATCAGTCGAGATCACACGGCCCTTTTCCACCGATTCGCTTGACTGGCTCTGGGTCGTGGGCTGGAAGCCCTTTTCGCGCAGGATCTTCACGGCCTCCGCGCTTCCCTTGCCGTTCACGTTCGGAAGCCCGATCACCCCAGGGCCAGAAGACACGACCACGTTCACATGCGAGCCCTTCTTGACGATCGTCCCGCTCGGCGGGGTGCTGCCCACCACCTGACCATTGGGCACGCGCGAATTGGCGGCAAGCGAGACGACTGGAATTAGCCCTTCGCGCCGTAGCGAGGCAACAGCCTCCGACTGGGTCTCGCCAGCGAGGTCGGGCACGGTCACGCGGCCGCTGTCCGCCGGCGTCAAGAGCAGCAAAGCAGCGGCAGCTGCGATCGCGAGCACCGCCACGGCAGCCGCTGTCCACAGCGCGCGCCTGCGTCGCCGGGCAGCCTCCTCCTCGGGCTCATCCTCCGGCGGTGGCGTGAGCAGTGCCGCCGCTGCGGTTTGCGTGGGCGGAGCTCCGTTGAATGCCGGCGCCGGGGCGATGCCCTCCCGGGCCTGTTGGAGCGCAGCGATGAACTCGTCGGCGCTTGCAAAGCGCGCCCCCGGGTCCTTTGCCAGCGAGCGCATCACGACCGCCTCGAGCGCCGGGCTCACCCCCGGGTTGAGCGCGCTCGGCGGAGTCGGCTCAACCGATACCTGCTTGAGAGCGACCGTTACCGGCGATTCCCCCTCGAAGGGGACTTGGCCTGTGAGCAACTCGTACAGGACCACCCCAACCGCGTACAGGTCTGAGCTCTCGGTGACCGCGTGGCCTTGGGCCTGCTCCGGAGAGAGGTACTGGGCGGTGCCCATGATCGAACCGGTGAGCGTCATGTCCGAGGCACCGGCGCGTGCGATCCCGAAATCGGTGACCTTCGCGCGGCCCTCCTCGTCGAGAATCACATTGTGGGGCTTGATGTCGCGGTGGATGATCCCGCGCTTATGGGCAAAGCGGGTGGCAAGCAGGATCTGCACGACGATGTCAGTGGCGTCCCCCGGGGAGAGCGGCCCGTGCTCGCGCACGACCGCCTTCAGTGAGCGCCCGGGTAGGTACTCCATCGCTATGTAATAGGTGCCGTCCCACTCGCCACGGTCGAACACCGCCACCACATTGGGGTGCGAGAGCCCGGCGGCGCTGGAGGCCTCGCGACGAAAGCGCTCCACGAACTCCTGGTCCTCGGCGAAGCGGTGGTGCAGCAGCTTGAGCGCTACCTGACGCCCGAGCAAGGTGTCCTGGGCGAGATACACGTCGGCCATCCCGCCCGAGCCAAGACGCGCCGAGACTCGGTAGCGACCATCGATGATGGTGCCGGCCTCGACCGCACTCATTTGAGCAACGCTTCCATTACCTGCTTTGCCACAGGCGCGGCAAAGGTGGCGCCCTGGCCCGGTACATGCGCGATCGTCACTGCCACGGCGACTGTGGGCTTCTGTGCTGGGGCGAAGGCAATGAACCAGACGTTGTTGAACTCACTCACTCCCAGGGTCTCGGCGGTGCCGGTCTTGCCGGCCACGCGCACCCCTTCTATCTGAGCACTCGCCCCGGTGCCTCCCGGGCTGTAGACCACTGCTTCCATCATCGTCGTGACCGCCGCCGCCGTCGAGGGGCTCATCACGACAGATTGAACTTTGGGTGAGATCCGCTGCACCACGTGCCCATCCGGTTCGACTATCGCGGCGGTGAGATGCGGCTTCATCAAGATGCCCTTGTTGGCCACCGCCGCGGCCACCTCGGCCATCTGCAGGGGCGTGACTTTTAGCTTGTCCTGGCCGATCCCCATGCGGCCCACATCCACACGCACGCTTGTGGGCGAGAGCAACTTTTCACCCAAATACTCCCCGCTCGAGGACATTTCTTCGGCGGGGTAGTCGAGCTGGGGCTTGCGGTCGAAGCCGAAGCGCCTCATGTAGCGCGCCATCGTCTGCTTGCCGACCTGCTCGGCGACCTGCGCATAGACCGTGTTCACCGAATGAGCCAAGGCTTCGGTGAGCGTGATCTGACCGAAGCTCTCGTTGTTGTCGTTTTTGAGCGGCACGCCCGAGATCGGCACTTCGTTGCGCCCGCTCACGGTCGAATCGGGCGTGAACTTGCCCGAATCGATCGCGGCGGTCGCGGTCACGACCTTGAAGGTCGAGCCGGGCGCATATCCGAACTCGACGGCCCGGTTCACGAGCGGCGAGCCACTCTGGCGCGTGATCCGCGCGAAGGCGCTTTCAGAGGCCGCCGCGTTCGCGTTGTAGCTGGGCGTGGATGCCATCGCCTCCACTGCCCCTGTTCGCGGGTCGAGCGCCACAACCGCACCTTCGTGTTCGCCCAACGCTCCTATCGCTGCTTGCTGAGCCGATGGAACAAGCGTGGTCACGACCGTGTTTCCACGCGGCCTTCGCCCTTGTAGCTGATCGAGGATGCTCTGCACGCTCGTGCCCGTCTGGCCGTTGAGCGAGGCGCTGCGATAGCGCTCCAAGCCCACCTGAGCGCGTTCGATGAAGGAGTAGCCGATCGGAGCGGTGAACTCCGACCCCGTGGGATAGCGACGCGTGTAGGTGCCTTCCGCTGCGCGCACGCTGCGCGCCAGCACCTTCCCATTGGCGGCGAGGATCTCCCCACGCGCGATCCGCTCTTGTTGGAGCAGACCGCGCTTGTTCAGCGCGTTGCTGCGCAATGAGGAGGCTTCGAAGATCGTCCAGCGCGAGGTGAAAGCGATCAGCAGGGCAAACAGGAGGAATACGAGCCCGTACAAGCGCACGATCGGACGGTTCACCGGCTCACCCTCCGCTCAACTGGCCGAGTTCCAGCTGGCGCATCAGCTGAGCAGCGTCGGCTTCGGAGCGCAGCGCATGGTCGAGCAACGCCTGGCGCCTTGCAGCCGGGAGCGTGGAGGCACTGACCCCGGATACGTAGCTGCTGCTGTAGAGCTTGATTTTGCCCGGCAGTTCGTAGGGCAGGCCGCTGAACATCGTGACCAAGCCGCGCTGGTTGGTGCCGATGAAGTACACAGACTGCAAGGCCAGGTAAGCACCGGCAGCCAGCAGGCCCACGACGACCAGCGCGATCAGCGGCCCCCGTAGGCGTCGCAGGCGTCGTCGCGCGCGCGCACCTCGGGAGGGTTGGGGAGCGCGCGTGGGACTGCGCGGACGACGTGGGATCACGGCCTGTGCCACTCCCCCGTCCTGCTGCTCAGGCACCCCCATATCGACGGGCGCCTGTCCGACAGGAGACGCGGCGGGCTCCATCGAGGAGCCGAAGTCTGCCGGGGCCGGCGCAAGTGAGGTGGCGGTGGTGTGGCCGTCGCTCGCGCTCTCTCCCTCGACCGGGAGCTCCTCCACGCGGAGCAGTACCACCGTGATGTTGTCCTTTCCTCCAGCTGCGTTGGCGGCGGCGATCAACTGCTCCCCAGCATCGTGCAGGCGTGCGTGGGATAGGAGCACGTCGAGCAGCACATCCTCGCCCAGCATCGTGGTGAGACCGTCGCTGCACACCAGATACACATCCCCAGCGCGGGCCCTGAACGAGCGTACGTCTACTTCGACCGTGGCCTCGGGGCCAAGCGCGCGTGTGATGACCGAGCGCTGTGGATGCTCCTCGGCCTCCTCGGGGGTGAGCTTGCCTTGGCGAATCAGCTCGTCCACGAGCGAGTGGTCGTCGGTCAGGCGCAGAAGCTCCCTGTTGCGCAGGCAGTAGGCGCGCGAGTCGCCCACGTGGGCGACCGACACCTCGTTCTCGCCGACATAGATCGCGGTGATCGTGGTGCCCATCCCTGCGTGCTCCAGGTTGGCGTGGGAAAGCTCATTGATGCGGGCATTGGCCTGCTCGACCTGGGCGAGCAGGCTGGTCTCGGGATCCGAGCCGTCTGAGAGCCCGCCGCTGAAGGTCTCCACGGCTACGCGCGAGGCGACCTCGCCTGCCTGCGCCCCACCCATGCCGTCGGCAACCACGAACAGGGGTGAGCGGACGAGCATCGAGTCCTCGTTGGCGCGCCTCTGCAGGCCTGTGTCGGTGCCGGACCAGTGCTCGGCGACGCGCAGCATCAGTCGCCTCGCTTGCGAGCCGGGGTCGCACGAGCGTGTGCACACACAGATCGGAGCAGCCGGGGAGCGACGAGCGGGAGCCTCACCTCAATCGACCTCGAAGCTGAATTCGGAGTCGCCGATGCGCACGCGATCTCCTGGATGCAGGGGTCGCGGTCCGTCGAGCAGCTCCTCGATGAGGTAGGTGCCGTTAGTCGAGCCGAGATCCTCGATCACGAGGATCCTTCCCTGCTCGTAGACGCGCGCGTGGCGCGAGGAGGCGAAAGGATCGGCCAAGCGTATCTCGGCGGTATCGCCGCGACCGAGCACGACATCGCCGCCGAGGTCGTAGATCATGCCCGACTCATGTCCAGGCGCGCGCTCCACGACCAAGCGGGGGGCGCGCCCGAGCAGGTCGGCGGGACCGAACGTCGAGGCCGAGTGCAGTCCGGTCGCGTCGGCCGGCGGCGCGACCGGTTGGCCGGGACCGTCGGGGAGCTGCGTGCCACCTCCCCGCAGGTCGCGCAGCGCACTGCGCGAGACCCACAACAGGAATAGATAGAGCACGATGAGGAAGCCGAACTTCAACATCACCGAGACGGGCTCGAGATTGTTCATGGGGCGATCTCGAAGAGAATCTCAGTGGAGCCCATCTCGATGCGGTCTCCCGCGTGCAACTGCTGTGAGCCATGGACGGCAATACCGTTGACGCGCACCCCGTTCGTGGAGTCGAGATCCTCGATCGTCCAAGCCGACCCGTTGGGCCGCAACTCAGCGTGGCGACGAGAGATGCTCGAATCGTCGAGCACGATGTCACAGTCGCGACTGCGACCAACCTCCGCACCCCCTGGAGGCACAAGCAGGCGTTTACCGGAGATCACAAGCAAAGCCTTGGGCCGGCGTCGGGAACGGGTCTGCTCCACAGCACCACGCACCCTCTCGGAGTTGCTGAAGATCATCGTGTTGCCGGCCTCCCGCGGCTCCCCGTAGAGACCACCACCCACTGGTGGAGCCGGTGCGGCGGGAATTGGGCGTGGGGATGCAACAGGGGCCGCTCGCGAGCGCTCCTGCGACACGGGCCCCGAGCTGTGCTCGCCGGCCGGGTGCCGGCTCTCCTCGGCCTCCTCGCCGTTCCTTGCAAGGCGCGCTTCGATCCCGAATTCGCCGAGCTGTAGCTGCTCGTCTGTGTGGAAGGTGATGTGTGGACGCGAGGCGAGCGCAAGGTTCTCTCCCCGCGCGTGCTCGAGCAGATATGCGCACAGCTCGTCGATCACCTCCTGCTCGACCCCTTCGTAGCGTGCGCGATCGCGCGGTGAGAGCCATACCGAGTACTCGTTTGGCGCGTACACGCGCGAGACCGAGGCCGTCTTGTTCTCGTCCATCTCGCGCGCGAGCTTGCGCGCGAGCTCCATCGGGCGAACCTCGGCCTTGAAGATCCGCCCGAAGGTCCCTTCGACGAGGCTGGCGATCATGTTCTCGAATGTCCTCAGCGGATTCATATAAGGAGCCCTCGGCTGGCCGGGTGGGTATCGTCCACTTTAAGGGCCACATGCGACGGCGGTGCGCCTACAGCTGCCTCGATCGTCGGCAGGCAGCCTCGCGCGGAAGCCGCAGACCCTCAGATGGGGCCGCGCAAGGCCCGTGCGCAGATCGCGATCGCGCAACCAAGCACGGCGCCGAGCAGCGCGCCACGCGGACTTGGATCGTTGGCGTGGGGGAGCAGGGCACGCTCGAGCAGTGGCACAGCCGCCAGCAGCCCCACCGTCCAGCCGACCGCCACCACCACGTCGAGCGCCGCACTGCGCCCGCGCACGATCCAGGGAAGAACGGCGGCTGCTAGCGCCCACACAGCTGCGCCGATCAATAGCTCGAAGGTAAACAGCGGCCCCACCACCTCTTTTGAGGTGGAGTCGAAGGAGGCCTCCCAGATCGCCCTCGGTGGAAGGCCGGCCGGGGGACCCAGCCAGAGGTGGCGCGCAAGCAAGGGCTCCGCCAACGCCAGCCACCAGAAGCCCAGCAAGGCCAGCGCCGCACGAGCCCGCCAGCTTGCGCGCTGGCCCGCGAGCGCAGGAAAAGCGCCCGCCAAGCCCGCCGTGCCCAAGACCGGTGCGAGCACGGCCACGAGCCAGCCTGGACCGGCACGGCGCGGCAGCAATAGCAGCGGAGCGCCCGCGGCCACCAGCAGGAGCGCGACGCCGATGCGTCCTTGTGCGGTCTGCCAGAGGGCGATCGCCAACACACAGCCAAGCCACAGCGAGCGTGGCAAGACCACGCCTCGTGCAGGCCGCTCGGCAGGCCCAAGCTCTGCGATAGCCCCGGCGCCGTGGGAGGCAGGGCGGGGCGTTGTCAAGTCAGCGCGACGGGCCTCCTGCTCGCGGGGGCGCGGCTCGGGCTGCTCGCGAGAATGTTCGCTCGGGCTTCCCTGCGGCACCATCTCGCGCGTGGGGCGCCCTGGACGAGCCCGCGTAGGGAGACGGCGAGTCAACCCGCGCTCGAGTGTGGAGACGAGCGTCTCGTGCAGCTCGGCAAGCGTGCCGCGCCGATCCGGGTCCCGAGCCATCGCGGTATCGAGGGCACGAGTGAGCTCACGCGGAAGGTCTCGGCGGCGGCGCGCGAGCGGTTCGACCGGAGCACCGATCCTGCGGGCCGTGGCGGCCGGGGTGCGGCCGCGCACCGGGTTGATCCCGCTGAGCGCCTCGTACAGGACGATGCCAAGCGAGTAGAGATCGGCGGGGGGCCCGGCCTCGTCTCCCTCGCTCTGCTCGGGTGCCATATAGGCGAGCGTCCCGAACACGTCGCCGCTGCGTGTGAGCGCATCGTCCCCCGTCAGCGTCGCGCCCCCGAAGTCGGCCAGCTTGGCCACCGGCGAGGAGGTGCGCGCAGAGGTGTCCTGCTCGTAGCTCACGAGCACGTTGTGGGGCTTTACGTCGCGGTGGATCACGCCGCGCGCATGCGCGTGCTCGAGTGCTTCACAGAGGGCCAACCCGATTTCGAGTACCTCCTCGTCGGAGAGCTCGTCCTCGGCGATGAGCAATGCGAGCGTGTCGCCCCGAACCAGCTCTGAGATCAGGTAGAAGGCATCCCCGTCGGCGCGAGCCTCGTATAGAGCCACGATCGCCGGGTGGGACAGACGCGCAGTGGCAAGCGCCTCCCGTGTCGCGCGCTCGCGGTCCTCCTCGGAAGGCAGGGGGATGCGCTTGAGCGCGACGGGGCGATCGAGCTGCTCGTCGTGGGCGTGCCACACGACGCCGAACCCACCGGCGCCGAGACGCTCGACGAGCCGGTAGCGACCGAGCAGGAGCTCCCCGCCACGCTGCGCGCGCTCGTCCGAGACGCGGATGCATGTGTCGCCAGTGCTCGCTTCGCCGAGCTCGCCACGTCCGGCCGGGGCATCGCGACGCGAGCCGGTTTCGCGGGCGGGGTCATCGCGGTTGGCGGTATCGTGCAGGAGCGTCTTGGCAGAGTCCACAGCCTCCGCGTTCGCCATCGCACGAGCCTTTCCCTCCCCGTTGTTTGCGCGACTACGCGCTGACCGAGAACTTGCAGTGACTCCTCGCGCAACAGTCCGAGTGCAGGTGGAGTCATACTGGTGAGCTTCACAAGCCCTGCGAGGAGCACTCTTTTGTCGTTCTTCGACGACGAGGACGGGGAGCAGCCGACCACAGTACGGCCGGCACGCACCCAACAACAGTCAAGACCCCAGCCGCGCCGTCCAGGAACTGGTGGACCGGGCGGTGGCGGAGCAGGTGGGATCTCATCTGTGGACCACCACGCGATGATGGTGCGCAGGCGGATCGCCGCCGGCGTGGGCGTGGTCCTGCTGATCGCGATCGTGCTACTCGTAAACGGCTGTCTGAAGCGAGGCAAACAGCAGGCGCTGGAAAGCTACAACCAGAACGTCGATCAGATCGGGCAAGCCTCGGAGTCGCAGACGGCGCGTCCGCTCTTTACGACCCTCTCAGATGCCGCCGGCAAGTCCGCGCTGGACGTCGAGGTCCAGGTCGATCAGTTGCGTAGACAGGCCCAAGAACTCGCCGAACGCGCGAAAGGGCTCAGCGTCCCAAGCCAGATGACCTCCGCGCAGCGCAATCTGCTCTCGGCGCTCGGCCTGCGTGTGGAAGGACTCTCGAAGGTGGCGAGCCTCGTGCGCGAAGCACTCGGCGGCCAGGCCCAGCAGGCGAGCAACAAGATCGCAGGCGCGATGGAGACCTTCCTCGCCTCGGACATCCTTTATTCCCAGCGCGTGGTGCCGCTAATACAGGAAGCCCTGGCGGCGGGAGGGGTCAGCGGTCAAAGCACCAGTCAAAGCCGTTTCCTGCCCAACCTCGGCTGGCTTACGCCCTCCACAGTGCAATCGAGGATCTCCGGGCGACCCGCCTCCAGCAACGGGGCGATCGCGCCCGGCACGCATGGGCATTCGCTGAAGGGAGTAAGCGTCGGCACCAACACACTGGCGAGCTCTCCCACGATCAACCACGTCAATGGGGGAGCGAACCCCACGTTCACAGTGATGGTGGAAAACGCGGGCTCGAATGCCGAGACGAACGTCAAGGTCGACGTGTCGGTGACGACCGAAGGCAAGACCCTGTACGCCTCCCATGTGATCAACAAGACAGAACCCGGGAGCACCTCCAATGTGGACATCCCAGTCAACGGTGTGACGCTCGGCGCGGCTTCGCGCGTGACGGTCAACATCGAGGCGGTGCCGGGCGAGACCGAACTCGCCAACAACAAGGGCACCTTCATCGTGATCTTCGGGAAATAGGCGGGCGATCGCACAGTCGTGCGCCAAACACCTAACCCACCCGAGCGTCTGTCCAGAGAGCCGTGCGAGCGGCTAACTTGTTCTCCATGACCGCGACCTCACTGACCGACACACAGGGGATCCTCGCGCTTGCCGCGCTTGCCGTGGCGGCCCTCGCCCTGATCGCGTGCGCGGTGATGGCGCGCACTGTGCACCGCCTGCGCGGCGCCCAGAAGCTGGTGCTCGGAGACGGCGGCGCCCGCGACGTGATCGCTCATAGTGCCTCCATGCAGGAGGCCTTCGAAGACCTCCAAGAGTACGTGGGGGACATCGCGGCAAGACTCGACGAGCGCCTGGACGGAGTAGAAGTGGCGTTGACGGGGGCCGTGTCCCATCACGCCTTGGTGCGCTACGACGCCTACAACGAGCTCTCTGGGCAACAGTCGATGTCGATTGCGCTGCTCGACGATCGCCGCTCGGGGGTCGTGCTGACGTGCATTCACCATCGCGATCAGGCGCGTGTGTATGCCAAGCAGGTACGCGATGGGCTCGCAGAGCTAGAGCTCTCGCCGGAGGAGGCCGACGCCGTCCGCCTGGCGCTCGGCGGCGACTCGGTCATAACGGCAGGGGAGACGGCCGCGCGAGCACAGGTCCTCCCGGCCAGCGTGCCGATGGAGGACGGGCCGGGAGGAGCCGGTCCCCTAGACGCCCCAAGCGCCTAGGCTCATGAGCGAGGGGGATCCAAGCGCGCGTACCCGCACCGGATATCTAGGCCCGGAGGTCACCTTCAGCGAGGAGGCGCTCCTGGGAAGCGTCGTGCCCTCAGCCATCGCGCCGGTCGCGCTCGAGACGATCCGCGATGCGGTGATGGCAGTGCAAGCGCGCACGGTGGACTGGGCGCTTGTGCCGATCGAGAACTCGATCGAGGGTTCGGTGACGGTGACGCTCGACACCTTGGCAGCACAGGCCGGCGACGTCGAGATAGTCGGGGAGACGGTGCTGCCCGTACGCCACTATCTGATCGCTCGAGCGCCAATCGAGCTCGAGCGGATCGCGACTGTCGTCTCGCACCCGCATGTCCCCGGTCAGTGCAGGCGCTTCCTGCATGAGCGGCTTCCCCACGCGCGAGTCACCGCGGCGAGCTCGACCGCCGAGGCGGTACGGCTCGTGGCCGAGCGCCCGAACGGCGATGCGAGCACGACGGAGGATGCGGACCAGTGGGCAGCAATCGGAACCCGGCTGGCAGCCGACCTGTATGGGTGCACCGTGATTGCTGAGGAGATCCAGGACCGCGCGGACAACGAGACGCGCTTCGTGTGGCTCGCGCGACGGGACTCTTCTGCCGGAGCGCCCCCGCTGCGCTCATCCGCCGGCTCTGGTGACAAGACGTCGCTTGTGTTCTGGGGGGCCGGCGCCGACCGTGCCGGATGGCTGGTGCTGTGCCTGGACGAGTTCGCCCGGCGCGAGATCAACCTGACGAAGATCGAGTCGCGTCCGATGCGCGAGCAGCTGGGGCAGTACATGTTCTTCGTCGATCTCGACGGATCTTTGGTGCAGGAGGCTGTCCGTGAAGCGCTGGCCGGGGTGCGTGCGCTGTGCGAGCAGGTGCATGTTCTTGGTTCTTATCCAACAGCTTGACTCGGCAGCTATGCGGCGGCACGAGTCTTGTGCCGCCCGCGCGAGATGTCCGGAATGACCTCGAAATGGGGCCCGGTCCAGGTTTGAGCGATGGAGTTGGGCAACGCTGGAGCGGGTGGACCGCTACACTGCGGCGCTGAAGATGGAAAGCACGGCGCCCACAGAGCCAGTGGGGTCCGTGTCGCCCGCAGAGCACCAGCGGCACGGACCGAGCTCATCGTCGACTACGACGATGGGTGGCCGGGTGCTCGTCCTCAACGCCACCTTCGAGCCGATCAATGTGTGTTCGGTACGCCGTGCCGTGGTGCTCTTGCTGAAGGAGAAGGCTGAGCTGATCGAGCGCGGGCTGTGGGAGCTTCACTCCGAGACCGCCACACTCGCGCGCCCTGTGGTGATCAGGCTGGTCAGCTATGTGCACGTGCCACGCGACACCCACCGGCGCAAGATCACGCGGCGGGCTGTGTTTGCCAGAGATGGCTGGATGTGCCAGTACTGCGGTTCGCGCTCCAACCTGACGGTTGACCACGTGATCCCGCGCTCGAAGGGGGGCACATCCAGTTGGGAGAACATCGTCGCCTCGTGTGCTCCCTGCAATAGACGCAAGGGAGACATGCTTCCGCGCCAGGCAGGCATGCATCCTCGTCACAAGCCGCGCACACCGCGTGCAGAGATCTTCATCCACGTCGCCAGTCCCACGATCCCGGCGGCTTGGCGGCAGTATTTGCCGGCTGCGGCCTGAGGTGGGTAGGCCTTAATCCACGGGGGGCGCCCTCGACCAGGCGCCCCCCGCTCTCAACTGCGCTGGACACGACCGCGTCGGTTTCGCGTCGCCGAGCGCACCGTGATGGCGTGACTGGGCACTGCGAGCCGGAGGGACAAGTCCGGCGACCTACGCGGTGGTGGCCCGGGTTGGATTCCGCTAGGCGGGTCCAGCCGAGTGCTTCGGCCTAACGGCCGGCCACCTCCAGAGTCCCGCAAATACTGTCAGCCAACGTAGGACCACCTCCTTTCTCTGGTCCTTGCAATGTAGCGGACGCGGGCGACGATGTGGGTCAGTCAACCGGGACGTCGCCGGGAGCGTCGACCGGCAGGTCCTCCTGAACACCTTGATCGTCCTCAGCCTCGCTGCTGTCCACGACCAAGGCCACTGCACTCACCACGTCCTCGTCCTTGAGGTTCATGACGCGCACACCCGTAGCCGAGCGACCCTGGCGGGAGATGCCGCCGGCCGCTGTCCGCTGGACCATGCCTCCGACGCTGATGAAGACCAGCTCCTGGTGCTCGCGCACGACGAGCGCGCCGCCGAGCGCACCCTTCTGCTCGGTGAGACCAATCGTCTTGACGCCCTTGGCTCCGCGATTGGTCTTGCGGTACTGGTCGATCTGGGTGCGCTTGCCATAGCCGTTCTCGGTGACCACAAGCAGATCCATGTCGTCGCGAGCCACGTCCATTGCGATCACCTTGCCGTCCTTGCCGACATCCATTCCGCGCACGCCGGTGGTGTCGCGGCCCATCGAGCGCACAGCGGACTCGGCGAAACGTACGGTGAGCCCGGCACGCGAGACCATGATGATCTCGTCCTCGGGATCCACTGCACGCACGGCAAGCAGCTCGTCGTCGTCGCGAATGTTGATCGCGATGATGCCATCAGCCTTGATTGGGGTGTTGTAGGCGAGCAGCTCGGTCTTCTTGACCGTGCCGTCGCGCGTGGCGAACACCAGGTACTTGGTCTCGGTGAAGTCGCGTGTGGAGAGAACGGCCTGGATGCGCTCGTCTTCGCGCAGGGGCAGCACGTTGACGAGCGCCCGGCCCTTTGCCGTACGCGAGGCCTCGGGGAGCTCGTACACCTTTGAGCGGTACACCTTCCCGCGGTTGGAGAAGAAGAGGAGATAGTCGTGCGAAGAGCACACGAACAGGTGCTCGATGAAGTCTCCGTCCTTCATGTCCATGCCGGTCACGCCGCGGCCGCCGCGTGCCTGCTGGCGATAGGTGGCCAGCGGCAACGACTTGATGTAGCCGGTGTTGGTGATCGTGATCACCATCTGCTGATCGGCGATCAGGTCCTCGATGTCGATCTCGTCCTCGGAGTGGGTTATGTCCGTACGCCGCTCGTCGCCGAAGCGCTCTGATATCTCCGACAGCTCCTCCTTGATGACGGCCATCACGCGTGTCTCGTCGCCGAGGATGGCGCGCAGCTCGGCGATGCGCTCGCTGACGTCCGCGTGCTCTTGGGCAATAGCGTCAGCCTCGAGCGCCGTGAGCTGGGAGAGGCGCAGGTCGAGGATCGCGGTCGCCTGGATCGCTGTCAGCTCGAAGCGCTCGACGAGCTGTTCACGCGCGGCTTCGCGGTCGCGCGAGGCCCTGATCAGCTCGATGATCGCGTCGAGGTTCTCCAGTGCGATGAGCAGCCCCTGCAGGATGTGTGCGCGCGCCTCCTTCTCAGAGAGCTCGTGCTTGGTGCGACGCACGATGACTTCGCGCTGGTGGGCCACGTAGTTGTGGATCACCGCGCGCAAGTTGAGCGTGCGGGGGACGTTGTCCACGAGCGCCACCATGTTCACGCCGAAGGTGGTCTGCATCGAGGTGTGCTTGTAGAGCTTGTTCAGGACCACCTTGGGGATGGCGTCGCGCTTGAGCTCGATGACCAGGCGCATGCCGCGCTTGTCGGTCTCGTCGCGCAGGTCCGAGATCTCGGGTATCCGCTTGTCGTTGACCAGTTCGGCGATCTTGGTGATGAGGTTGCCTTCGCCGGCCTTCTTGACCATGAAGGGCAGCTCGGTGACGACGATCGCCTCCTTGCCTTGGCGCAGCGGCTCGATGTGGGCCTTGGCCTGAACGCGCACGCGGCCACGGCCCGTCTCATACGCGTCGCGGATGCCCTGGTGGCCGAGGATGATCCCGCCGGTCGGGAAGTCGGGTCCCTTGACGTGGTGCATGAGACCCTCGAGGTCGATCTCGGGATCGTCGATGTAGGCGATCGTGGCGCCGATCACCTCACGCAGATTGTGAGGAGGGATGTTCGTTGCCATGCCCACGGCGATTCCCGAGGAGCCGTTGACGAGCAGGTTCGGAAAGCGCGCGGGCAGCACCATCGGTTCCTGGCGCGAGCCGTCGTAGTTCGGCGCGAAGTCGACCGTATCCATGTCCAGGTCGCGCAGCATCTCGGTGGCGATGCGGGCCAGGCGCGCCTCGGTGTAGCGCATGGCGGCGGCTGGGTCGTCGTCGATCGAGCCGAAGTTGCCCTGGCCGTCGACGAGCTCGTAGCGCATCGAGAAGTCCTGGGCCATGCGCACCAGCGCGTCGTAGATGGCGGAGTCGCCGTGGGGGTGATAGTTGCCCATCACCTCGCCCACGATCTTGGCGCACTTGGCATAAGAGCGCGTGGGACCAAGCCCGAGCTCGTTCATCGCGTAGAGCACGCGCCGGTGCACCGGCTTGAGGCCATCGCGCACGTCGGGGAGCGCACGCCCCACGATCACCGACATCGCGTAGTCGAGATACGCGGTGCGCATCTCGTCCTCGAGAGCGCGCGGCTCGACGTTGCCTCCGTCTAGAACATCGGCGCTAGCCATGCTGGGACCTCACGATCTGCGCATCTCTGCGTCCTACCGATCGGAGATCAACGGGATCTCCGATCGGCCAGCTCGTGTGCAAAGCACACTTCGCGGGGTGGGTGGGCCTCTCCAATCTCGATTTGCTTGATCCTGAGGTCCCAGACGCGTTCCTCATCTCAGACATCCAGGTTCGCGACGGTTCTCGCGTTGTCCTCGATGAAGGCCCTGCGTGGCTCGACCTGGTCGCCCATCAGCATCGAGAAGATGCGGTCGGCGGCGGCGGCGTCCTCGAGCGTGACCTGGGCCAGGGTGCGGGAGGAGGGAGCCATCGTGGTTTCGCCGAGCTGCTCGGCGTTCATCTCGCCGAGACCCTTGAAGCGCTGGAGCTTGATGCCCTTCTGCGCGACCGTCATCACCGCGGTGCGCAGTGCCTCAAAGGACGGAGCGCTATCACGGGCGTCGCCGAGGCGTACCTCGAAGGCGGGTGTGCCGGCCAGCTCGATCAGCTGCTTGTGCACAGATGCAAGCTGGCGGTACTCCTGGGAGTCGAACAGGCTGCGCTTGATCCGGTGGGTGCGAGCAAAGCCGCTGCGTGTCTCCGTGGCCTTGACACGCAGCTCGAGTGGATCCACCTAGACCAGCTCGGTCGCGTGGGTCTCGCCTTCGAGCCCGGCGCGGGAGAGCAGCTCGATCGCCGCCTCGGCGCTCATCACCTGCTCGCCCAACAGCGAGGACTCCTCCAGGAACTGGACCATCTCGTGACCGTGCGCGGCGCGCAGAGTCGAGGACCAGCCTTCGTATTGTGCGAGCAAACGCACAAAGCGCTGCCAGCGCGTATCGGTGAGCTTGAACTGGGTGCCGTGACGATCGAAGACACTCAGCTTCTCCCACTTGTCGGAGAGCAGGATGTCCTCCAACTCTGAGTCCTTCTCGATGTAGCGCTCACGCGAGCCCTGCTTGAGCTTGTAGAGCGGGGGCTTGGCGATGTACACATAGCCCGCTTCGATCAGCTCCTGCATCTCTCGGAACAGGAGAGTCAGCACCAAGGTACGGATATGAGCGCCATCGACGTCGGCGTCTGTCATCAAGACGACCTTGTGGTAGCGCGCGTTCTCGATGTTGAACTCGTCGCGCACGCCGGTGCCGATCGCAGTGATGAGCGCCTGGATCTCGGTGTTCTGCAGGACCTTGTCGATGCGGGACTTCTCGACGTTGAGGATCTTGCCGCGCAGCGGCAGCACCGCCTGGGTATTGCGATCGCGGCCCTGCTTGGCCGAGCAGCCGGCGGAGTCGCCCTCGACCACGAACAGCTCCGCGAGGCTCGGGTCTTTCATCGAACAATCGGCGAGCTTCCCGGGCAGCGTGGAGTTCTCCAAGGCAGACTTGCGGCGGGTCAGGTCGCGCGCCTTGCGCGCTGCCTCGCGGGCGCGCTGAGCCTGGACGGCCTTCGTGATCACAGCGCGTGCCTCGCTTGGGTTCTCCTCCAGGAACTCGGCGAGCCCTGCGTTGACGATCGACTCGACGAAGCCGGCCATGCCGGGATTGCCGAGCTTGGTCTTGGTCTGGCCCTCGAACTGGGGATCGCGCAACTTGACGGAGATCACCGCGGTGAGACCCTCGCGGGCGTCGTCGCCGGAGAGATTGTCCTCCTTCTCCTTGAGCAGGCCATGGTCGCGGGCGTACTTGTTGAGCGTGCGCGTCAGCGCCGAACGGAAGCCGGACATATGCGAGCCACCCTCGCGCGTGTTGATGTTGTTGGCGAACGAGTGGATCGACTCCTGGTAGGAGGAGTTCCACTGCATCGCCACCTCGGCTGCGCCCTCGTCGCTCTCGCCGGAGAAGAACACGACCTTGCGGTGGACGGTGTCCTTGTTCTCGTTCAAGTACGTAACGAAGTCCTCGATGCCACCCTCGTACTGGAACTCGGCCGAGTGGCCCTCGCCGCGCTCGTCGACGATGGAGATCTTCAAGCCACGTGTCAGGAAGGCCGTCTCGCGCAGACGCTCCTCGAGCGTGCGAAAGTCAAACTCGAGCGACTCGAAGATGTCGGCGTCGGGAAGGAACGTCACGGTCAGGCCGGTGGCGGCGCCCTTCGCGAGGGCCTCGCCCTGGTGCAGCGGCGCCCGCGGCGCCCCGCGCGAGTAGTCCTGCGTGAAGACGTGGCCATCGCGGCGAATCTCTACGTGCAGCTGCTCTGAGAGCGCATTGACGACGGACACGCCGACGCCGTGCAGTCCGCCTGAGACCTTGTAGCCACCGCCGTCGCCGAACTTGCCCCCTGAGTGCAGCACGGTCAGCACGACTTCGACGGCGGGCCTGCCCTCCTTCTCCATGATGGCCACAGGGATTCCGCGACCGTTGTCTACGACCGTGATCGAGTTGTCCGGGTGGATCGTGACAGCCACCTCGGTGCAGAAGCCGGCCAAGGCCTCGTCGACTGAGTTATCGACAACCTCATAGACAAGGTGGTGCAAGCCCATGACGCCCGTCGAGCCGATGTACATGCCGGGGCGCTTGCGAACCGCCTCCAGTCCCTCGAGGACGGTTATATCCTGCGCGTCGTAGCTCGCGTCACCTGCCATCGAGGGATCGTTAGCGCCGCCCTTTGCGGCAGCCTTTGTTTGCGAGCTTGAGATATCGGTCGCCAATGGTCCTCCGATGACGCGAGAACGCCCCGGAGTCCAGGTGCATTCGACCTCGGTCCGGGGCGGTGGGTTTGTTTGTGGAACGATAGCACAGAGACCCCCGCGAATCGCACCCCAAGTGGGTATGAAATGCCTGCAAATAAGCCAAAAGGGGACCTCCGGCGAGTCGTTAGTTGATGCTCTCGCAAGCCTTGCGAGATGGCCCCCGGCAGCTGCCTTCAGGCCGGCTGGCCGGTGCGACAGCGAAGCTTGCGAATCGGCTCGCCGTCGAGTGCTTGGTTGAGGCGCGCGAGCAGCTCGTAGCTCATCAGATCGAGCTCGGCGGCCCACACCGCGTCGGCGCAGGTAATCGTCAGCACGCCGTCGTGCTCGGCGGTCGGCACGCCCGCCTCAGCGACGGCCGCACCCACCGTCTGCTCCCATAGCTCTTGCACACGGGCGAGCGGGGTAGCGGGCGCGAGCGTCTGGGTTAGGCCTTCGAGCGCCAGCGACAGTGGACGAGGGGCATAGCGACTCACGCGGCCAGTGCCTCCTGCAGGATGGCTCCGGGCGATATACGCAGCCGTGTGACGGTGCCATCGCCCGATCCAGGCACATGGTTGAGGTCGGTCGTGGCGATGACGCTTTGGCCGCCGCTGCGGAGCTCCTGGGAGAGAAGCTCACGACGAGTCAGGTCGAGCTCGCTCATCACGTCGTCGAGCAACATCAACGGTACCCGGTCACGCTCGCGCGCCAGTATCGAGCGCTCGCTCAAAAGCAACGCGAGGAGCGCGAGGCGCTGCTCGCCTTGGGAGCCGTAGGTGCGCAACTCGCGACCGTCGCGCAAGATCGCGAGCTCATCGCGGTGTGGACCGTGCGTGGAGAAGCCCCGTTCCAAGTCGCTGGGGAGCTTCGCTTCGAGCTCCTCCACGAACTCCTCCACGCCGGTGGCCTTCGAGCGTGGGCGATACTCGAGACGTGGCTCTCCTTTCAATCCGAGCTGAACGGCTCGCTCCGCGAAGGGCTCAGCGAGGAGCGAGACGGCGGCAGCCCGGTCCTCGCGCAATGCCAGTGCATGGCGAGCAAGCTCGAGATCCCAACTCGGAAGCGTGGCACGCGAGGAGCGGCCGGCACGCAGGCTCGCAATCAGCGCATTGCGCTGGGCGAGCACACGCGAATAGTCGTAGCGGGTCGCCACCCTCGGTGGCCACATGGCAGCGACCAGCCGATCGAGGTGAGCGCGGCGTAGAGTCGGAGCCCCCTTCAGCAACTCGAGGCGATCGGGCGAGAAGACGCTCACGAGCGGTCTTTGCTCCACATCGGCAAGGCGCTCCACCTGGGCCCCGTCGGCAGTCATGTGCTTTGGCGCGCCGGGCTGAAATCCAACCGTCAGCTCATGACGGTGTTCTTCGCTCAGCAGATGGACGACCACGCGCGTGGCCTGTGCCCCGAAGCGCACCAGCTCGCGCTCTGAGCGAGTGCGCTGAGAGTGACCCGTGCACCCTAAGTAGAGCGCCTCGAGCAGGTTTGACTTGCCGGCACCGTTGGGACCGTGGACAACGGTCAGGCCCTCGCCGAGATGCGCCTCCGCCCGCGCGTAGGTACGGAAGTCGCGTAGTTGCAAGCTGGTGACCAGCACCTCACGTCATCCCCCAGGCGCAATACGTGATGCCCTGGCCAAGCAGGTCAAGGACGCACCGACCGCAGTGTGCTGAGCACATAAGGGAGGGAGGACGCAGAGATGGGCAGGCCAGGGCATCACGTATTCAGGCGGATCGGCATGATGAGGTACACGAACTCGCCGCCGTCTGGCGACTCGATCAGGCCTGGGCGCAAAGGACTGATCAGCTTGAGCACGAGCTCCTCGGACTCCACGCTCTCCAGGCCGTCGCGCAGGAACTCAGGGTTGAAACCGATCTCGAAGGGCTCGCCCGAGAACGGCACCGGCAGCATCTCGCTGGCCTCGCCGACATCGGGTGTTTGTGCGGAGACGGTGAGCTCTCCCTCGCTGAAGCTGAGCCGTAGGGGGGCGTTCTTCTGAGCGAGCAAGCTGATGCGGCGCACGACATCCGCGATCTCCGCGCTGGAGAGTCGCAGCTCGTGCTCGACCGACTCCGGCAGCAATTGACGGTAATTGGGGAATTGACCGTCGATGAGCCTCGAGGAGAGCACCACGTCCCCGACCTCGAACACCACTTGGTTCTGGCCCATGCTGACAGCCAGCTCCGCCTCAGGGATCGACTGGGAGATGCGTGCGAGCTCCTGGAGGGCACGAGCCGGGACATTCGCCTCGAATGTCGCCTCGAGGGCCGAAGCCAGCGTGGCGTGCTTGACGCTCAAGCGGTAGGAGTCTGTGGCGACCATCGTCAACTCCTGGCCGCCAGCCGATATCAACACCCCTGTGAGCACTGGCCTTGTCTCGTCTTTCGAGGCAGAGCGAGAGACCTGCAAGGCGGTATCGACGAAGACCTCCGCTGGGAGCGTCATGCGAGTGGCGCCGTCAGGAGAAGGCAGCGTTGGGAAGTCCTCAGAGCGAAGCGTACGCAGGTGGAACTTGGCCGAGCCGGAGATGAGCTCCACGTCCTGCTCCTGCTGGCGCAACTCGAGAGTGACGATCTCACCGGGAAGGGAGCGCACCACTTCGAGGACGAGCCTCGCTGGAAGCACCGCTGAGCCTGGGTGAAGGATCTCGCCGGGAAGGGGCACGCGCAAACCCACCTCCATATCTGTCGCCAACAGGAGCGGCTGATCTCCATCAGCGGAGATCATGACTCCGGAGAGAGCCTGGACCGATGCCCGGGAGGAGGCTACACGCGTAGCGGTCTGCAATTGGGCTAGGAGGTCAGCTGTTGAGAGAGATAGCTTCACTTATGCACCTGATAGGTCTATAGGTTTAGTAGTAGCTGTTGAGATGTGGATTGCCAATTGTTGGTGCTGGATTTTGGCTTTGGCCTGTGGGTCGGCTGTGGAGAAGCTTGGCCTAGAACCAGGGAAGTGTCTCAAGTAGGTCGGTCATCAGGACAACGTAGTTAGGCGGGCGCGGAGCTCTTCAACCGCTGTGCGCGAAGAGGGGTTGGCTGACATGAGCTCCTCGGTGCGTCGCCAGGCATGAAGAACGGTGGTGTGATCACGCCCTCCGAACTGACGTCCGATCGACGGAAGCGACTCGTCGGTGAGCTCCCGCGCCAGGTACATGGCTACCTGTCTTGGCCATGCCAAGCGGGCTGTGCGGGCAGGAGAGACGAGCTCCTCGGTCGAGATGCCAAATTGCAGACAGGCCGCTGCCTTGATTTCGGCGATCGAACGTACTGGAGGCTCTGCCTTCGGGTAGAGCCCGTCGAGCACCTCAGTGGCCAGCTGGGGGCTCAGTGGGCGCCCGGTGAGCGAGCTGAAGGCTACGACTCTGATGAGGGCTCCCTCGAGTGCTCTCACGTTGAGGGTTATCCGCTCGGCGATCGCCTGGAGAGCCTCGGGATCGATCGGCTCTATTCCATCGTGGTGAGCGCGCTTATGCAGAATCGCTAGTCGGGTAGGAAGATCGGGGGGACGTATGTCCGCGACAAGCCCTGACTGGAACCGCTCGCGCAACCTGTCTTCGAGTGCCTGGAGGTCGCTGGGAGGCCGATCGGAGGTCAAGACTATCTGGCTCCCGGCATCGTAGAGCTCGTTGAAGGTGTGGAAGAACTCTTCCTCGGTCTTCGTCTTGCGCTCGAGGAATTGGACGTCGTCGATTAGGAGCACGTCCACATGGCGGAAGCTCGACTTGAAGGCATCCAGATGTCCGGAGCCGAGCGCTCGGAGGAAGTCGTTGGTAAAGGACTCCCCTGTGGTATTGCGGAGGTGCAGACCCGGATTGTAGGACTCGATAAAGCTTGCGATCGAGCGCAACAGGTGTGTCTTGCCGACACCTGGGGGCCCGCAGATGAAGAGCGGATTGTATGCGTGGGCGGGCAGCTCGCTGACGGTCAGCGCGGCGGCATGGGCCAGCCGGTTGGAGTCTCCGATGACGAACTGATCGAATGTGAGCTTGGGATTCGCGCAGGGAGGCTGGGACTGTTGCTGAGTTGTGCACACGGCTGTGGAGCGATCTGCCGGGGTTGGCGCTCCCTGTGGATTGCGTCCCGAGGACTCGACTATGTCGACCGTGACAGAGGGTCCGAGCACCGCGGCTGCGCAAGCTTGCAGGACGCGTCCGAAGCGCTCGCGGACCCAGCCATAGGTTTGTGGTGGAGCCTCGATCGAGAGGGAGTCGCCGGCCAAGGCCAGAATGCGCAGGGGCTCAATCCAGATACGAAAGACCGGCTCCTCGACGGTGGCCGAGAGCTCGGCTCTTATTTGGGACCAGATGTGATCGAGCTCTGTGCTCACGGCAGCGGAAGACCTGCTCCTTGTGGGAGAAAGCGGGCGAAATCATTCGTGAGGGGCCGCAAAAGACCCGGTGGATCGAATATATCCCAGCCCACCCCGCTCTCGCCGCCGCGCCGCCGCGACTCGCCGCAAATGGCGAGAAATTCCGTACTCGGCTTCCCTCGCGGCGCTGTCGCCCCGCGGTTGGGCGAAGCGGCGAGCAGCCCTTATACTCCTTGGTCCGGCGCAAGCCGGGTTTGTCCTGACTGGCGCCACCGTTCTAGGTTGCGGCAGGAATACGAGCGCGGCCGGAGAAGATCTATATGAAGCGCACCTATCAGCCCAAGAAACGCAAGCGAGCCCGCACGCACGGTTTTCGTGCCCGCATGCGCACGCGTGCCGGAAGGCTCACGCTCAAGCGGCGGCGCAGCAAGGGCCGCAAGCGCCTCTCCACCTAGTGTCTCCCGCGCGATGATGCCGCGCTCACCTCGCCGCGGTCGACGCCTCTCGCGAAGCGCAGAGTTCGAGCGGGTATACCGCCAGGGCCGCTCTGTGGCTAACCGCCATCTGGTGCTCTACTCGTTTCCCAATGCGTCCATCGATCGTCCCCGGCTTGGATTGTCGGTATCGCGAAAGGTTGGTGGAGCGGTGGAGCGCAACCACGTCAAGCGCTTGCTGCGCGAGGCGTTCGAGGGAGTCCAGGCCGAACTGGAGGGTGGTCATGATGTCGTGGTCGTCGCGCGCCCCGAGGCGCGCGAGCTGGCCGAGCGCGAGGGCTTGGCCGGCATCGATGGCGCTCTCGAGGAGTTGATCGGGCGAGTTGGGCTGCGTGCGGCCAGCGTGCCGGAGCAAGAGCGAGGCAAGCTGTGAAGGTGGATTCGGAAGACGGACGGCATGTGCACGCGGACCTGGCGAGACGGATGCGAGCCGTGGTGTTGGCGCCGATAGTGGTTTATCAACGGGTGATCTCTCCAGCGCTCCCTCGACGCTGTAAGTACGAGCCCACCTGCTCTCGCTATGCGGTACAGGCGGTCGAGGAGTACGGCATACTGAGGGGCCTCGTGCTTGCGATGTGGCGCTTGCTGCGGTGCAATCCGTGGAGCCACGGGGGGTACGACCCGGTAGAGGCTCAGCACTTGTTCAAAGCCGATCCTCACCCCGGATTTTAGCGTCGGACCAGCTCTGCCATGTTCATCTTCGCCAACGTCATCCAGGAAGCATTCTCGCCGCTGATAAGCGTCTTCCAGTCGATCTTGGTGTTCATCCACACGAACATCACTACGGCGAGCTGGGGTATGGCGATCGTGGGGCTGACGGTGTTGATACGTGCGGTGCTGGTACCGCTGACGCTCAAGCAGTTCCGCTCGATGCAGGAATTGCAGCGCCTCGCCCCGCAGTTGAAGGAGCTCCAAGAGAAGTACAAAGACGACAAGCAGCGCCAGCAGCAGGAGATCATGGGCTTCTATAAGGAGCACAAAGTCAATCCGTTTGCCTCCTGTCTGCCGCTGTTGCTGCAGCTTCCGGTTTTCATCTCGCTGTTCTACATGCTGCGCACGGACCTGAAGAAGAACATCTGCGGGCACGCCCTAGTCACTAACTACAACGAACTGCACCACAGCGCCATCGCGACATTTTCGGCTCTTCCCACCAAATACGTCGAAGCGACGGGCTGCCAGACCGTAGCTCCGGGATCGGCCAAATTCCTGTTCATACCGGACATCACCTCGAAGGCGACCGGCGTAGCGCTGGTTGTACTGCTGGTTCTCTACGTGGGCTCTCAGCTCGTCTCGACGATGACGATGTCCGCGACAGCCGATCCCACCCAGCGGCGCCTGATGATGGCGTTGCCGCTGTTCTTCGTGATCATCCTCTACAGGTATCCGGCTGGTCTGTTGGTGTACTGGATAACCACCAACCTGTGGACGGTGGGCCAGGGCTACTTCGTCAGGCGCAGCTTCGGGCCGCCTCCATTGGCGACGAGCAAAGGGGCTAGCGCTACCGCTGGGCCCAATGGCTCGGCTAACGGAAGCACCCAAGGAGCTGCCCGGAAGGGAGAGCCGGCGCTCGCTGGTGCGGGAGTGGGCGGCGCCCCGCCTCCGCCTCCGCGCAAGAAGAAGAAGCGCTCGGGTAGGAGACGATGAGCCAGGCGCGGGAGCTCGAGGAGGATCGCGAGGACCCTGTGGGCGTGTTGCGCGAGCTCCTCGAGGAGATCGTGGACAGTATGGGCCTCGACGTGGATGTAGAGGTCGAGCAATCCGACGGAGTTTTGACGGGCTCCATCGAGGGTGAGGATGTGGGCCTGTTCATCGGACGTCGAGGGCAGACGATCGATGCAGTGCAGCATCTCGCGCAACGGATCGTGTTCCGCGGAGGCTCGCCCGACGCGCGCGTTGTGATCGACGCGGATGGCTATCGGGAGCGTCGTGCCGAGACGCTCCGAACCAGCGCTCTGGATGCCGCGGAGGAGGCGCTCCGCAGCGGGGAAGCTGTGGAGCTCGACCCGATGCCGGCTTCGGAGCGTCGCATCGTCCACGAGTACTTGCGTGAGCGCGGCGGCGTGGAGACCCATAGCGAAGGCGAGGAGCCCGGGCGGTATCTAGTGGTGGAGCCGAGCGAAGCCTGAAGTATGGAGGAGTGTTTCACGTGAAATCTCCTCGTGAGGGCGACTGAGAAGCCCTTTATGCGTTTCACGTGAAATCCTGTGGGCGAGAGCATCGAGATAAGACCGTCTTTGGAGTCTTTCGGCGAACGCTTCGATCTGGATAGCGATCAACTGGACAAGCTGGCGAGAGTGATCTCAGCGCTGGCACGGGACGAGTTCGCACCGACGGCAGTGAGTGAGCCCGACCGCGCAATCGACATCCACCTAGCCGATTCGCTTGTGGCGCTCGAGTTGGAGCTGGTGCGCGGGGCGAGTCAAATCGCCGACATGGGGGCCGGAGCCGGCTTCCCTGGCATCCCGCTTGCTGTTGCCCTCCCCCACAGCAGCGTCAAGCTCGTCGAGAGCCAGGGGCGCAAGTGCGCCTTCATCGAGCGCGTGGAGGCGGCTGCCCAGATCGAGAATGCCGAGACGGTGTGCGCACGGGTGGAGGAGTGGCCTGAGGGGCTTGGCGCTCATGATGTTGTGCTCGCTCGTGCTCTGGCTGCGCAGCCGGTCGTGCTGGAGTACGCTGCACCGCTCTTGCGTCTTGGTGGGGCTCTCGTGGACTGGCGGGGGAGGCGAGATCCGCACGAGGAGCGGGTCGCGGGGAGGGTGGCGGAGATACTTGGTCTGCGACTCGATTCAATCCGGCGGGTGGAGCCCTACGAGGGAGTTCGCGATCACCATCTGCACGTATACGTGAAGGTCACAGAGACACCCGACCGGTTTCCTCGCCGTGTAGGGATGGCGAGCAAGAAGCCGTTGGCTACGTGAAGATCGCTCTGGCGGCTATGCGGAGCATCGATGCCGCCATAGATGGGTATTTGGTGTCCTCGCCGGCTGTTGCCGCAGCCTGGAGGTCACTCGCCGGCGTTCACCGCTAGCGTGCTGGCGACGATGGGAAAGGTTTACGCGATCGCCAACCAGAAGGGGGGCGTGGGGAAGACGACGACGGCGGTCAACGTGGCGGCGTGCATAGCCGAGGCTGGCTATGAGACGCTCGTGATAGACGTGGATCCACAGGCGAATGCGACTGTGGGGCTTGGCTTGCAGCGCTCCCAGCGGCCTGGCCTGTATGAGGTGCTGGCAGGGGAGAGCACGGCTGCGGAGGCGATCGTAGATAGTTCGGTCGAGAAACTAAAACTGCTGCCGGCGGGCCCGGGACTCGCGGGCGCAAACGTGGAGCTCCCGCGCATCGACGGGTTTGAGCAGCAGTTGCGCGACGCGATCGAGCCGATCAAGGAAAGCTTCGAATACGTCGTGCTCGACTGTCCCCCGTCGTTGGGGCCCCTCACGGTAAGTGCGCTGGTGGCGGCCGACAGAGTGATCGTGCCTGTGCAGACCGAGTATTTTGCGCTCGAGGGACTGGCGGGCCTGCTCGAGACGCTGGGGCTCGTGCAGCGCGAGCTCAACCCACGTTTGACCGTCGCGGGGATGTTGCTCACAATGCACGACAACAGGACGAGGTTGGGCAGAGACGTGGAGCGAGAGGTGCGCGAGCACTTCGCCGATCTGGTGTTCGAGACGGTGATTCCGCGCAATGTGAGGGTTGGAGAGGCGCCTAGCTATGGCTTGCCGGTTACTCATCACGATCCGCACAGCGCCGGCGCCGCAGCCTATTTCGAGCTGGCAAAGGAGGTGGCTGCCCGTGGCTAAGCCGAAGCGGGGCATGGGCCGTGGCCTGGAGGCGATTTTGGGGGTCTCAGGGGAGATCCAGTCCCAGGACGAGCTGCGCGAGTTGCCGGTGGAGCTGATCGTCGCCAACTCCAATCAGCCACGCAGGCACTTCGACGAGGATGCGCTCAATGCGCTTGCGGACTCTCTGGGGGAGCGTGGGCTGCTGCAACCGGTCCTCGTCAGACCGAAGCCGGGCGGAACGTACGAACTGGTGGCAGGAGAGCGCCGCTGGAGGGCGGCCCAGATCGCGGGCTTGACAGAGATTCCGGCGCTGGTGAGGCCTCGCGATGACGCCGCGACGCTCGAGCTGGCCTTGATAGAGAACATGGTTCGGGAGGACCTCAACACGATCGAGGAGGCCCGCGCCTGCGCTGCTTTGGTGGAGGAGCTGGGCTTGACGCGCGAGCAGGTTGGTCGCCGTGTGGGCCGCAGCAGAGTGGCCGTATCCAATCTGCTGCGACTGCTCGACCTGCCCGACGAGACGATCGAGATGCTGGAGCAGGAACAGCTCAGCGAGGGCCACGGGCGCGCGCTCCTGCTAGCGGGGGATCACGCCACGAGACGTCGTCTCGCCCGCGATGCGGTGCGCGAGGACTGGTCGGTGCGCACCGTAGAAGCACGCGCCAGGGATGCGAACAAGGTTGAGGGCTCCGAGCAGGAGAAGAGCACCGTGCACCCGAGACGGAGCTTGCATCCCGATCAGCACGAGGCCGCCGCCACAATTGCTGCGACGCTCGAAGGGGCGCTCGGAGCCGAGGTGAAGGTAAGGGCCGAGAGGGGCGGCGGCTACCGCGCCGAGCTGTCGTTTGCGGACCCGGAGGAAGCGCTTGCGCTTGCGCAGCGGTTGCGCCCAGTCGACTCTGCGTGAGGACTAGCCCCCGCTGCGGGGCTGACGCTAGAATCGGCGGCCGCGGGCGATTAGCTCAGTTGGTTAGAGCGCTTCTCTGATAAGGAAGAGGTCCTTGGTTCGAATCCAGGATCGCCCATCGGCAGGCTTTCACTCCTCGCGCGCGATGACCCGGTCTACCTCGACCGGTCCACCGGACCGGGTGTCGGGATAGACGACGATCACTGTGGGCGTCCCTTCTCCAGCGAGGTCCGCTACAGGCGCGCGGCGACCAGTCCTGCAGCCAGCAGGACCATGCCCAAGGAGCAGGCCATCAGGGCGCCCTCCATCGGCGCCATGACCGCAGTCGCGTCGAGCTCCACGATGCGGCCGTCCTTCAGGCGCTGCTCACCCCTCACTGACTCGGTGCGCCTGCGAAGCTCGCGCACGGGCGTGCTCAAGCGGCGCTGCGCAATGCTCAGCATCAGGCATGCGGCTGCCACCAAGAGGCCGTCGAGCCGCAATTCCTCGGCCTGCGCAAAGAAGGCAGTCAATGCTGGGAATGCCCCCCAAGCGGCTGCGAACCACAGGTCCGAGTGCATGCGCCCGCCGAAGAGCTCCAGGTTGTAGGCGACCGTGATCAGGGCGCCCGCCGCGACGAAAACCAGGAGCCAGAGCGAGATGGAGAGTGCACCGATCACGCCGATCGCCACGGCACCGGAGAGAGAGAGCAGTGCAAGCACCACGAGCGTACGATCGGATAGGCCGGTCTTTAGCGGACGTCCGTGCAACTCGTCCAGCGCGTGTGCCGACACGCCCACGCCGAGCAGGAAGGCCACGAGCGTCCAAACCAGACGATTGCCGTCGAGGTGGGGCGCTACGGACGCTCCGATCGCAACGTAGCTCAGGTGCCAGGCCGTATAGGGGGGATGAAGCAGCGTCAGCAGGTCGCGCCACCCGCCGGCGCGCAGCGCATAGAAGGTGGGCCGCTCAAGTCGCTCTGGTGCCGCCATCGGCTCCCTTGGTTCCCCACATCACAACACCGCCACCCAAGCTCATCGGGCGAACGTGCACGTCCACGATGCCCGCCTGCTCCCACAGCTCCACTAGGCGCGTCATCGGGTAGCGCTCGTAGAAGCTGGGAATGCTCTTGGCGAGAAAGCGGCCGGTATAGGCCCACTCGCGTGAGACGAGTCTGCCGAGCAGCGGAAGCCCCACATGCGTGTACAGCTGCCAAAGCCGGCGCCACCCGACCCTCGGCGGCACCGCGAACTCGAGCGAAGCGATGCGGCCTCCGGGCTTCACCACACGCGCCAACTCGATCATGGTGGCGCCCGGATCTTGGACGTAGCGCAAGAGGTAGGTGAACGTCAGATGGTCGAACTCGCCGTCGGCGAACGGCAGCCGCTCGGCTTCGCCCCGTACGAGCGATACCTGCGCCGCGAGCCCCGTGTCAGCGGCGAGCTTCCCCCGCGCCCCGCTGAGCATCTGCTCGCTCTGGTCGATCCCCACGACCGCGCACCCGTAGAGGCGCACCAGCGCGCGCGCCACCATGCCCGTACCGGTCGCCACGTCGAGTACCCGCTCATCAGCGCGCGCATCCACCATCTCTACCATGGCCCGTCGCCAGCGCGGGTCCTGGCCGAAACTGAGGACCGCCGCCACGGCGTCGTAGCGGCGCGGCAGCGGCGAGAACAGGTCGAGCGCCTCTAGTTTCTGCATATCCGCCGAACGCGCCATACGCACGCCCATGCTAGCCCGCTCGTCCAGCTTCGCTAAAGGCCAACGTACGCGCGTGCCGATGAAGCCTTCGTGGCGCTCCTGCTCATCAATATTCGCTCCGCCTTCGCCGCCCGTTGCCGCGCGGGTCGCAAGCGCTCCCTCCTGGGCGTCCTGACGCTGACCTTGGTGGCCGCGGCCGCAATGTTCGCCACGCCCGCCTTTGCCGTGATCGAGCAGGTCGAAGAGGGGGCGGAAACGGTCGAAGTCGGCGTCATCCCACGCGAACCTGCCCCCGTCATAGTTCCGGCCAAGGCGCTGCAGTGGCACGGCGGGCCCGTCGATTCCGCCACCGACGTGTACGCGATCTACTGGGATCCGGTCAAGGCCTATCGCAGCGACTGGATGCGGTCGATCGACGGATACCTGCACAACGTCGGCGCCGACAGCGGCAAGCTCGGCAACGTGTTCGCGCTGAACGCCCAATACAGGACGGCGACTGGGGAAAGGGCCAGCTACAACGTCACCTTCCGCGGCGCCTACACCGACACGTATCCGTACCCGGCGGTCAGTGGCTGCTCCGAACCAAAAATCCAGCCCAAGTGCCTGACGGACGCTCAGATTCGTGCGGAGCTAAAGCGTTTTGTCAAAGCTGAAGAACTTCCCACCGGACGCGAAGTCGTCTACTACGTGTTGACGCCTGAAGCGGTGACGGTGTGCCTTGACAAAGGGGCCGGTAGCGAAAACTGCTCCACCTCGACCGAAGAACTGAAAGAAGAACAAGCAGACACGACCGGCCCGGCGCTGGGGGCGTCCGGCTTCTGCGGCTATCACTCGGTGATCGAACCTGGCTCGGAAAGCCCGATCGTCTACGCGGTACAGCCCTGGGTAGCCGGTCACGCCGGTCACGTGCTCGAAGAATCGCCCCTGAAAACTCTCCTCCCGACCGGCGCCGCGCTTGCATGCCAGAACGGGAAGACGCTTGTCGAGCCCAACCAGCAGACCACCTTCAACAGTAACTCCGACTATGAAACCGGCCTTGCCGATGTGATCATCAACGATTTGAGCCTCGAGCAAGCCGACATCATGGACGACCCGATGTTGGGCAGCGGCTGGTACCAAGAAGGATCCAACGCCGAGCAGTCGGACATGTGCCGGTGGGCTTTCGGCGCCAAAAACGAAGAAGAAAAGAAAAAGGAAGAAAAGAAAAAAGAAGGCACCCAGGCGGAAACTCTCTCCACTCAAGAAATAAACGGCGCGCATTACTATCTTCAATTTGGCTATGACAGCACCGGGATCAGTTCCGGGCACGGAGCCACCTGCTGGAACGGCGTCGAAAACAATCCACACTTCACCGCAACCAATGTGGTGAAAGGCGGCGACGTGGTGGCATTCGACGCGCTCGAGTCGAGCATGACGCTCTCTGCCAACCTGGCGCCGCCGCTCCCAGGCAACGAACCGTTCACGGCGCCCGAATACGAATGGCAGTTCGGCGACGGCAGCTCCGTCGGCCCAACCCACGAAGCGAGCGTCTTTCACACCTACCAGTACGCCGGCAACTACACGGTGACGCTGAAGGTCACCGACAGCGGCGGCTACACCCGCAGCTACACCGCCGTGACTCCCGTCGGCAGCCCTCTGCCGCCAGCCGCGCCTACTCCGGCCGCGCCGGCCACAAGCCAAGGATCCGGGACCGGCTCCTCTAAGGGAGGGTCAACCACGAGCGCTGTGCTCACACCTGCGCCCACCGTCACGGACTTCGTTGAGTCGAGGTCCTTGAAGAAAGTGCTCAGCAGCGGATTGGCCGTGCGCTACGTCGTCAACGAGCAGGTCGCGGGCAGCCTGCAGGTGTTGCTCAACCGATCCACCGCCAAACGACTCGGAATCACGGGCACAACGGCCACGGGTCTGCCCAAGGGCACACCCAGCTCGATCGTGATCGGCACAGCGGTGCTCGTTACGACGAAGGCCGGCAAGGGCACGGTTAGGCTCAAGTTCTCAACGACTATCGCTCGCCACCTGGCCCACGCTCGTCAGGTGACGCTAATGCTGCGACTGGTAGTCCGCGACGGCTCGCGTGTGAGCCCGCAGACGACCACGCAGTTCAGCACGGTCACGCTCAAGCATTAGCCCCTCCCACTAGACGCACTGGCTTCGCGGCTACAGCCCCGGCGGATGCCGTACCGCGTAGCCCGCCAACGGCGGCGTCGAGACAAGCCAGCGTGACGCGTAAGGCCCGCTGCGCCCGGCAGTGTCGAACCACATGCCGTCCACGTCCATGAACGTGTGACCGGCATTGGCGTAGATCGTGATCCAGCGTCCCGGGCCAGGTTCGCCCCAATTGGCGAGGTCGCCGGACACGAGCGGGGCGCTGAGCAGCCCGCCGGCTGCCAGGGCGTAGCTCACCGAGCCGGAGCAGTCATAGCCATTGGCGATGAACGAACCGTGCCCCCCGCCCCATATGTAGGGGAAGTCGGCAATCGCGTTGCCGCCCGCGATGACCCGCTGCACGGCTTCCGGAATGCCGGAGGGGATCGGGATGGTGCCGTTGCCGCCCACCGAGAACCCTCCGGCCACCGGCGTCAAGACGCGCTGCTGGGCGGCACGCGCCTGGGCTTCGGCGTGTTGCTCTTCGCCTAGCTCCTTGCGAATCTGAGCGTCGGAGGCCGCGCCCGGGGCGATGGCCGCTTCGCCGGCCACGCTTGGAGAGGAGGCCGAGCGGTGGTGTACTGAGGCGGGGAGCGGAAAGCTCCTGGATTCTTCGGGGTCGCGAACCTCCGCGACCGCGACCGTACCGTGGGCGGCGACGCCGGCTCCGGTCGGGCTCGTGCCGGCCGCGGTCGGTGGATGGGCGCGAGCTGCGCCGCCGCCCGCCGTGTTGGCGGGGGCGCCTTTCCCTACGCCCTGCTTGCTGGACGGTGCAGCTGCCTTGCCTCTGCCAACAGGCGTACCTGCCTTGGCCTGGTGGGTCCCTGCTAGGGAAGTCGTATTGGCCGAGAGGCCCGCCTTGGCCCTTCTAGGCGCGGATGTTTGCCCACTGCCGCTGCGCAGCGCCGCGACAGCGCCAATCAGGGCGAGCAGCACCAGTCCCCCCGCCAACAAGTACCGAGCTCGTGGCAGACCCCGTCCCGGGCCTGCGCGCAAAGCCGTCCTGTCCGACCCGATGCTCACCGCCCAACAGGCTAGCGCTGAGGCGTGTCGCCCCACGCCGGTCGCACGATCGTTCCCAGGCGAGGCCGGTCCGCACCGGCCTCAGCTAGGCTGGTCGGATGTCGGAGGAGGCAACCGCCATGAATATCCGCCCGGGAGGTGGCGCAAAGCACGTGGAGCTGCGCCCCCACATGCGCTTGCTCCACGGGATGCGGAGGCCCGGCAACTGGCTGCAGCTGGTTCGCTTCGGGCTCGTCGGCGGCGTCGGCTTCGTCCTCAATCTGGCCGTCTACACCCTGTGCGTGCACGTTCTCCACGTGGCCTACCAGCCGGCCTACGCGATCGCGTGGCTCGTGGGCGTAACCAATAATTTCGTGCTCAACCGCCACTGGACATTCGATGCCTCAGCCGGCAGAGTCCACTTCCAGGCGGTCCGCTTCTTCGTCGTAAGCCTGATCGCGGCTGCTTTCGGGCTGCTCTTCCTCACTCTGCTCGTCGAGGTCGGCGGACTGGCCAAGGTGCCGGCCGAGGCGCTTGCGGTGGCGGCCTCGATGCCACTGAACTTCCTGGGCAACAAGCTCTGGAGCTTTCAGATACGCAGCTGAGAGGGCTCGCCGTGCCGGCCGCGAGGGCCGCAGACGGGGTGCTCGGTGGGCATTGGATGGGATAGGAGGATCGGTGGGTTAGGGGGATGGGTGGGTTAGGGGAACCTATACTCTGGGATCTCCCCCTCTGGAGGAATGTCGTGCAGGAGATGGTCATTTACGGCGTGAGCTTCGACATGGTCGGCAAGCAGCCGATCGTGTTGTTGAAGACGGTTGACGGCAACAAGTTCCTGCCGATCTGGATCGGCCACCCCGAGGCTGCCTCGATCCTGATGAAGCTGCAGGGCGCCTCCACCCCCCGCCCCATGACCCACGACCTGCTGTGCGAGATGCTGGGCGAGCTCGAGGTCAAGTGCACCCAGGTGGCAGTCACCGAGTTGCGCGAGAATACGTTCTTCGCGTCGATCACGCTCAGCGTGAACGGTCGCGAGATGGAGATCGACTCGCGCCCAAGCGACGCGATCGCGCTTGCCGTGCGCTCCGGGGCGCCGATCTTCGCCGCCGAGGAGGTCATCGCCGAGTCGGCAATCGAGTTCGAGCACAACATGGAGGAATCCGAGGACGTGGTCGAGCGCTTCAAGGAGTTCCTCGACGAGGTCACCCCCGAGGACTTCGCCGCTGGCGATTCCTAGACGTCCGCTGAGCTGCTGGACGATCGTCGATCCCGTCGATCGACGATCGGTCTGCGTCCTCGCTCACTCATGTGCTGAGCACACTACGCTCGCTGCGTCCTTGTCTCGCTTGCTCAGCGGACGTCTAGCGGCTGCGGCGCTCCGCGTCGCGGGACTCGCGTCGCGGGAGCTCGAGAACCTCGGCCATGCCCACGTCCGCCCTCTCGCCCGGCGGCTCTGCCACGGCCGGCCGGGCGCCCGTGAGCGTGCCGAACAGGCCGACCTGCTCGCGCACGACCTTGCCGATCCGCCTGATCCCCTCCCGGATATCCTCCTCAGGGACGCCCGCGAAGTTGAGCCTCATCGAAGAGGCTCCGCGTCCATCCAGGTAGGCGGCGCGCCCGGGCACGAAGGCGACCGCCTCGCTCTCCAAGGCCCGCGCAAGCAGGTCGGTGGTATCGATGTAGTCGGGCAAGGTTGCCCATATGAACAGCCCTCCCTGCGGCTTGGTCCAGGACGCGGCCGGGCCGAAGTGTTGCTCGAGCGCCCCGAGCATCGCATCGCGACGGACGCGGTAGAGCTCCTTTAGGGACTCCAGGTGGGCCAGCCAGAACGGCTCGTCCTCGCTGCGCGCTGCGAGGAGGGCCTCACCGCGGGAGCCATGCCGAGTACCGCCGCGGGCGCGCTCGGCGAAGTAGGCGGCCACGAACAGCTGGGTGACCGGCGAGGAGCACAGGTCGGCGCCCTGCTTGCACAAGTTGAGCTTTTCCATGACCGGCCGTGGCGCAACCGCCCAGCCGAGACGCACGCCGGGGGAGAGGATCTTCGAGAAGGTGCCGAGGTAGACAACGAAGTCGGAGGCGCCCCCACGTTTGGCCGCGGATGCGTCGAGCGAGTGCAATGTGGGCAACGGATCGCCCTCGTAGCGGAGCAGGCCATAGGGGTTGTCCTCGAGCACGAGCAGCTCGCGCTCGCGGGCCACCTCCACGAGGCGGCGTCGGCGCGGCAAGGACATCGTGACGCCGCCGGGGTTTTGGAAGTTGGGAATGGTGTAGACGAGCTTGGGACGGCGGCCTTCCTCTTCGAGGCGGTCCAAGGTGGCCTCGAGCTCGTCGATCGGCATGCCATCGGCGTCCATCTCGATCTGGACGACGTCGGCCTGGTAGGCGTCGAATGTGGGCACCGCCCCGGGATACGTGGGGGCCTCGGCCACGATCGTGTCGCCAGGATCGATGAAGGCCTTGCACATCAGGTCGATCACCTGCTGGCCGCCGGTAGTGACGATCACCTCGTCGGGGTCGACCGATGTGCCTTCGGCGGCCATCACCTGGAGGATGCACTCGACCGTGCAGGCCATTCCCTCGGTGGGCCCGTATTGGAGCGCCCGGGCGGTCGACTCGGTCGCCACCTTGGACATCAGCTTCGCGTATAGCTCTGGGGGGAACGTACGCGTCTCGGGCAGGCCGCCCGCCAAGGAGATCACCTCGGGACGTTCGGTGAGCGACATCATGTCTCTCATCGCCGAGGAGCGCATGCCGAGCGTGCGCTTGGCGAACAGGTCCTCGTAGCGCTTCAGTTCGTGGGCGGTGGGACGCGAGGGCTTGCTCGTCGCCGGATGCCCGGTGGGCGCGGGTCTCTTGGATGCCCCCCCTAGTGTCTCTCCAAGCGTGTCGGGCTCCCCGTCGCCGGAAGCGTCGTCTATCGTCATCGGGCGCTCGCCTCACAGGGGTCCATACCCGCTCCAAGGTAGCGCACGCCTCAAACGACTTCATCTCCTGCAACGATCACATCTGTCCCTATGAATGGTCTCGTCTTCTACATCGGTCTCGGCTTGGGGCTGGCCGCAGCCTGTGGCCTGCGGCCATTCCTACCTGTTCTGCTCGCCGGAGCGCTTGCCTCGAGTGGGGCTCTGGGTGTGACCTTTAGCCACGGCGGCTTCAGCTTTCTGGAATCGGATTGGTGGCTGCTCGCCGTTGCGGTGGGACTCGTGCTTGCGTATGCGTTCCAGATGTTGCTCGGTCTTACGCCTACATTTGACCCCAGCAGGCGCTCTGGTCGCAGCGATCCACTCGCCGCCTCCATTGCCGGGCTTAGCATGGGCGCCGGGGCCGTGCTTTTCGCGGGTACGCTTGCCGCGCATGGCGATTCGCCCTGGCCAGGAATTCTCGGCGGCTTCCTCGTGGTTGGCCTTGCACAGCGAGCGTCTGGACCTGTGGTCACACGTGCCCGCGCACGCTTGCCGGACCGGGGCGCGCGTGAAGGGCTGACCGTGTATCTAGACGCCGCATCGCTTCTGCTAGCGGCCCTGGTGGCGCTTTTGCACCCGCTTGGGTATGTGGCCGTGGTCCTGCTTGCCTGGTTCGTGTGGCGAATGCGCTCACGCTCGCAGGAGAAGTATGCGGGCCTGCGAATCCTGCGCCGCTAGTGGCCAAGCTCGTCCTGTGCGTGATCGACGCGATGGCGCCCGCGATGCTCGAGCGTACCGTCGCCGCGGGTGAGGCGCCCACACTCGCCGCTCTAATGGAGCGCGGTGTGTATGTGCCGGCTTGCGTGGCCGCGTTTCCCTCTGTTACGCCCGTGTGCGCCGCCTCGATCGTCACGGGCGAGTGGCAAGACCGTCACGAGATTCCCGGCATGAGCTGGTACCACCGCGGCGAAAGTCGCTATGTGGAGTACGGCTCGAGCTTCCGGGCCTCCCAGCGCGTGGGCTTGACGCGCCAGCTGACCGACACGGTCTACAACATGAACGGAGCCCACCTGTCGAAGGACACGCCCACCGTGTTCGAGAGCTTGGACGACGCGGATGTGCGCACGGCGGGCACTACCTACCTGATGTATAGGGGCCGTCATCGCCACGAGCCCCAGCGCGACACCACGCTCACGCGCATCGCCTCGACCTTGCTGCGCCACGCCGTGATGGGGCCGAAGGAGCTGTTCTATGCCGACATCTTCGCCAGCCGCCAGACCGGCTGCCGCTCGAGCCTGGGCATGCCGGGCGTGCGTGACAAGCATTCCGGTTGCGTGGGTGCCTACATGGTCGAGCACGACCTGTTCGACTTCATGCTGCTGTCGTTGCCCGACAACGACTGGCATTCCCACCGTTCGGGGCCGGAGGGCCAGGTGCATTCGATCGCGCTCGCCGACGCTCAGCTGACGCGCGTGATGGATGCGGGCGGCGGGGTCGAGCGGTTCTTGGAAGAGCACGCGGTGATCGTGATGGCCGACCATTCCCAGGCGCCCGTCACAGCCAGTATCGCTTTGAGCGAGGAGCTCGCCGACCTGGACGTGCTGCCTGCCGGTGCGCGTCCGGGCTCCGCCCGGGCGGAGCGCTCGCGCGTCGCGGTGTGCCCCTCCCAGCGCGCGGCGATGGTCTATGTGCTCGATCCAGAGCACCGCGAGCGGGTGCGCTCGGACGTGGTACGCCGCGCGCTAGGCATCGAGGGCATGGAGCTCGCGATGTGGCTGGAGCATGACCCCCATGGAGCCCCGCTTGAGGCCGTGATCGCTCGCCCCGGGCATGGAGAGATCCGCTTCTGTCCGGGAGGTGATTATGAGGATGGGGACGGGCGTGCTTGGTCTGTGGAAGGCACTCTGTCGGTACTCGATGCTGGCCTCGAGGACGGTCGCATCACAACCCCTGACCACCCCGCCGCCCTGGAGCGTGTGTGGTCGTCTCTCAACTGCGCTACCTCAGGCGACGTATTGCTCTCTGCGGGGCCCGGCAGGGAGTTCGCCGATCTCGGCGGCCAGGCCCACGTCGGCGGTGGCTCGCATGGGTCGCTGCGCGGTGAAGACTCGCTCGGCGCTCTAATCGTGTGTGGACTGGATGTTTCCCACGAGGCCGCCCAGTGGAGGATCCGCGACCTGGCCCCGCTCGTGCGCGGGCATTTCGAGGCCCACTAGAGCCGGGGCCCGGCCCTGCTCTATCCGTGCTCGCCCGGCGGCCGGACCTTGCTGTAGCTGCCGGGCCGGGCCGCCGGTACCCTCGCACGATGGCTTCACGCCTTTGGCTGCTTGCCTGGACAAGCGTATTCGCGCTCCTGTGGACCCCTTCGGCGTTTGCCTCTACAGCGGGCTCCGCCAGCACCCCCCAACGTTCGCCTGCCATAGGGAATTCAGCCTCTCCCCGTGGAGGGCAGGCCCAGCGATCCGAAAAGGAAGCCACGACTACCGTGGTCCTCAAACGGACGGCCTCGGCCACCGCCAAGTCCAGCACGACCGCCACCAACCCCGAAGCTCCGGTGCCGGTCGAAGCGTCTGACACGCCCCCGATCGGGCGCCATCTGTCCTCCAACAAGGCGCTCGAGATCGCGGACGCCCTCCCGAAGATGCGTGCCGTGCGCGCACGCTATCCGGGCTCCTACGGTGGCGCTTATCTGAAGGGCCCAACACGCTGGCAGGTCAGCTACTTCTCGCGCAAGGGAAAGGAGATCGGCCAGGTCATCATCGCCGACCACAACGGCAAAGTGCTCGAACAGTGGACCGGCTTTCAGATCGCCTGGTCGATGGCGCGCGGCTACCCGGGCGCGTTTGGCAGGCATGTCAATGCGCTCTACATCTGGATCCCTCTGTGCATCCTGTTCTTCCTACCGTTCTTGGACTGGCGCCGGCCGCTGCGGCTGCTGCACCTGGACCTGCTCGTGCTGCTCTCCTTCTCGGTGTCGCTGGCCTACTTCAACCACGCCCACATATATGCCTCCACGCCGCTGGTCTACCCACCGCTCGTGTATCTGCTCCTACGCATGCTCGCGGTAGCGCGCGTGGGGCGCCGCCGCGGGCAAGCACCTGAGCCAAGGTCGCTGCGCCTACTCGTGCCGGTGCCGTGGCTGGCCGTCGGCGTGGTGTTCCTGCTCGGCTTTCGCATCGCCCTCAACGTGACCGACTCCAACGTGATCGACGTGGGCTACGCGGGTGTGATCGGCGCGCAGCGAATCGCCCATGGGGAGCCGCTCTATGGCAACTACCCATCCGACAACGAACACGGCGACACCTATGGGCCCGTCAACTACGAGGCCTATGTTCCCTTCCAACAGGTCTTGGGCTGGAGCGGACGCTGGGACGACCTGCCGGCGGCTCACGCCGCGGCGATCGTGTTCGACCTGCTCGCGGTCGCCTTGCTGTTCCTGCTTGGCCGGCGCGTGCGTGGCCCGGGGCTCGGGATCGCACTCGCCTACGCCTGGGTCGCCTATCCGTTTACCTTGTTCGCGCTGGAGAGCAACTCCAACGATTCGCTCGTGGCGGTGTTCGTGCTGGCGGCTGTGCTCGTCGCCTCCTCGCCGCCCGCACGCGGCATGTTCGGGGCATTGGCAGGCCTCACGAAGTTCGCGCCGCTCGCGCTCGCTCCGTTGCTGTGGACGCACGGCTTGGAGGGACTGTCCCGGCGCGCCCGTATCCGGGCACTGACCCTGTTCGCGCTGGCCTTCCTTGCCACTGTGGCGGTCGTGTCGGTGCCTGCCCTGACCCACGACTCGCTGCACACGATCTACAAGCGCACTCTGGCCTACCAGTCCAATCGCGAATCGCCCTTCTCGATCTGGGGGCTCTACGGCAATCTCGGCTACCTGCAGGCGGCGGTTCAGGGCGCTGCGCTTGCGCTTGCCCTGTCGCTTGCGGTGCTCCCGCGCCGCGCCGATCTGATCGGCCTCGCGGCCGCGGCCGCGGCCGTGCTGGTAGCCGTGCAGCTCGGCATCGAACACTGGTTCTATCTCTACATACCCTGGTTCTTCGGCTTGGCGATGCTCGCCCTGCTCGGGCAGTTCAGCTGGCGTGAGCGGGAGCCGGCCGAGCCATCAGGATCTGCTCGATCGAGTCAGCTCGCAGCGGCCTAGTGCAGCGCACGAGCACGCCCATCAGCCAAGGGTCCTCCTTGGAGGTCTCGAAGCGCACCGGCATCTGCGTGACGAGCGCCTCGACGGCCTGCTCGCGCTTGACCCCGATCACGCCGCCGCGCGGGCCCGTCATGCCGACGTCGGTGATGTAGGCGGTCCCTCCCGGCAGAACCCTGGCATCTGCCGTGGGCACATGCGTGTGTGTTCCCACCACAGCCGTCACGCGCCCGTCTAGCAGCCAGCCGAGCGCCACCTTCTCGCTGGTCGCCTCCGCGTGCATGTCCACGAGCACGTGATCCACCTTGCCGAGCTCGCGCAAGGCTGGGTCGATCTCGGTGAAGGCCGAGCGCCCGGCCTTGAGGAACAGATTGCCGCTGAGGTTGACCACGCCGAGCCTGACGCCGCCTTTCTCAACCACGCACACGCCACGCCCAGGCTGCCCGCGCAGGTAATTGAAGGGGCGCACGATGCGCTCCTTTGTGTCCAGGTAGGAGTAGATCTCGCGCCGGTGGTAAGCGTGGTTTCCAAGCGTGATCGCGTCGATATCGTTGCGAAACAGCTCCTCGGCGACCTTGGGCGTGATGCCAAGCCCACCTGCCACATTCTCGGCGTTGACGACGACGAAGGTGGGAGCAAACCGCTCGCGTAGGATGGGCAGGCACTCGAGCAGCGTGTGGCGCCCGATGCTGCCCACCAAGTCGCCCACGAACAGGATGCTCACAGCCCCCGTCTCCAGCGCCTGTTTCGTCTCCACTCCCGCCTGGGCCACCTCGACTGTCGCCTGTTGAGCAGTCTCCTGCGCCGCCTCGGACTCAGCCATACTCTGCCCATCGTTGGAGGGTCGATGACAGTGGCATACGGGCTTGAAGCGGTGGGCGCATGAGCGAGAAGCCGCCCACTACCCCACGAGCGCAACAGCCAACCGCGGCTGAGCGTGAGCTGGCCGAAGCGCGGGAGACCGCTGCCACCGAGCCGCCGCGCGTGATCGTGCCGCGCTGGGTGCAACTGGTGCTCCTGCCGCTCTCGCTGCTTGCGCTGTGGGCGCTCGCGCGGGCCGCGGGCAAGGTGCTGCTTGTGTTTGTCGTCGCAGGGCTGATTGCACTCATCCTGAACCCACTCGTGGCCTTTTTGCAGCAACGCACGCGCTTGCCGCGCGGGCTGGCGGTGTTGGCCGTATACCTAGCATTCTTCCTGACCTTGGCCGGTGTGGGCTTCCTGCTTGCCAACCCGATCGCAAGTCAGGTTCGCACCTTCACGAACAACCTTCCCCACATCGTCAACGAAGCCAATAGCCAGATCGCGAGCTTCCAGACCTATCTGAACAAACACGGGGTGCACGCCAAACTCGTGGGTCAGGGCAAGACCGCCCTGCAAACGATCCAGGACCAGGTGTCCAAGAGCGCCGGCAAGCTCGCCACGTTTGGTGGCGCTCTGCTCACCGAAGTGGCCAAAGCGCTCGTCGACCTCGTGCTGGTGTTCGTGCTTTCGGTCTACATGCTCGTCTACGGCCAGTCGATCGGCAAGCTCGTGCGCCAGGCGATGCCACCCGGCGACGGCACGCCCGCCGACGACTATCCGAGGCTTGCCCAGCATGCCGTCTCGCGCTATGTCGGCGGGCAGCTCCTGTTCAGCGTCGTCATGGGCGCCTCAGCAGGCATCGCGCTCTACCTGTTCGGGCTGCTCGGGATCTTCCCCGACGGTCGCAGCTATGCGCTCGCTTTCGGAGTGTTCTACGGCGTGATGGAGCTCGTCCCCTACATCGGGCCGATCCTCGGCGCGATCCCGCCGGTCGTCGTGGCGCTGTTCACCAATCCGATCAGCGCTCTGTGGGTGACCTTGCTGTTCGTCGGCCTGCAGCAGCTGGAGGGCCATGTGGTGGCGCCGCAGATCTTCAGCCACACCCTGCGCATCAACCCCTTGCTTGTGATCTTCGCGCTGCTGCTGGGGTTGCAGCTGTACGGGATCATCGGCGCGCTCGTGGCCCTGCCGATCCTCTCCGTCCTGCGCGAGACCGCGATCTACCTGCACCGTCACCTGAAGCTCGAGCCTTGGGAGCGCTCCTCCGGCGGACTGCTGTGAGCGAGCCGGTTCTGCGCGCGGAGGGGCTCGGCAAGCGCTATGGCGCGCGCGAGGCCCTGCACGACGTCAGCTTCGCCGCGCACGCCGGTGAGCTCGTGGCGGTGATCGGCGCGAACGGGGCCGGCAAGACCACGTTGCTGTCGATTCTCGCCGGTGTGCAGGAGCCGAGCTCGGGCTCTCTGTTTCGTGGCGAAGGACAGATCGGATGGGTGCCTCAGCAGCCGGCCCTCTATTCGAAGCTGACGGTGGCGGAGAACCTGCGCCTGTTCGCGCGCCTGGAGCGCGTCTCCGACTCTGAGAGGGTCGTCGCACGAATGCTCGAGCAGACGGGTCTCTCCGAGCGCGCGGACGAGCGCGTAGCTCACCTCTCTGGCGGCAATCGCCAGCGCGTGAACGTGGCACTCGGGCTACTCGCCGACCCCCCTGCGATCCTGCTCGACGAGCCCTCCACGGCGCTCGATCCCGGCCAGCGCGAGCGCCTGTGGGGATTCATCTCGGAACTGGCCGCCCAGGGCACCAGCGTCGTGTTCTCGACGCATGTGGTCGCCGAGGCGCAACGCCATGCCCAGCGGGTGGTGGTGCTCGAGGGGGGCAGGGTCCTGTTCGACGGAACGCCCGCGGCGCTTGCCCTCGAGGGCGGCGGCGATGACTTCGAGCAGGCCTTCGTAGCGTTTCTGCGTGGCCGGAGCGAGCCGTGAGGCCGGCGAGACTCCGATGAGGTGGCTGCTCGGCAAGGACCTGCTGATCCTGCGGCGCTCGCGCCTGCTGGTGGCTCTGCTCGTCGCATATCCGGTCGCGATTGCGCTCCTGATCGGATTTGCCATCTCGGCGAGCCCATCCAAGCCACGGGTCGCGGTCGTCGACGAAACCCCGCCCGGCCAGACGATCACGCTCGGAGAAAAGCGAGTCGGCCTCGACGAATACACCAACGAGCTGTTCGATCAAATCGATGTCGTACGTGTGCCCACGCGTGCCGAGGCCGTGTCAAAGGTCGCCTCGGGCGATGTGCTCGCCGCGATCGTGATCCCCGCGGACATCGTCTCGAAGATCTCCTCGGGCGTGAGCCAGGCGCGGGCTGAAGTGATCTACAACGGCGACGCCCTCAAGCAGTCCTTCGTGCGCTCCGCGATCGACTCGGCGCTTGCGCAGGCCAACCTGGCTCTCTCCCAGCAGATCAAGAGCGTTGCCGTGCACGATCTCAACCTCTTGCTCACCGGCGGAAGAATCGGCCCGCTGGGAAGCCAGAAGCTCATCGGCCTGCGCCAGCTCCCTGGCACCCTGAGGTCGATCGCGCAACGCCAACCCCCCGGCGAGGACCGGGCCACGCTCGTGCGCGTCGCCGGCTTCGCAAGCCTTGCCGCGAACAACCTGGGCATAGCCGCCGACGTGCTGACCACGGTCAGCCAGCCGATCACGGTGCACAGCACGCTTCTGCACGGCAAACGCACGCCGCTCGACACCTACGCGGTCGTGGTCGCGGTGAGCATCTCGCTGATGTTCATCTGCGTGCTGCTCGCGGCCGGGGGGATCGCGCTCGAGCGCGAAGAGCACGCGATGTCGAGGCTCATAAGGCGTCCCTCGGGGGGCGGCGGGGCGCTGATCTCGCGCGCGGGCCTGCTCGCCGAGAAGGCTTCGCTCGGAGCGGTATGTGGGTTCATGGTGGCCTTCGCGATGCTGCTCGGCGTGAGTGCTTTCGTCGCACTCGACCTCTCACGCATCGGGCAGTGGGTGATCGCGCTTGGCTTCGGCGCGCTTGGCTTTGCCGCCTTGGGGATCGCGATCGGGGCGCTTGCCCGTGAGGTGCGCGCCGCCTCCCTGCTCGCCTTCCTGCTCTCGCTGCCCTTGGCTTTCCTCGCGCTCGTCCCGAGCGGGGCGGTCGCCGCGGGCCTCTACCACGCGATTGGGGTCGTCTCGTTCGTGTTCCCCTACAAGGCGGCGCTGCAGGCGCTCGATGCAGCGGTCAACGGCGCCTCTCCGGGGCTTGGCGTCTCGGTTGCCCACCTGGCGGGTGTGACGCTTCTGTTCGGCGTGCTCGCCCGCCTCGGGCTGAGCGGCGCGGAATAGGCCGGCTTCTCGGCTGTTCTGGGCTGCGGAGCAGCCCGGCGCGGGCGAGTATCCTCGGATGCGATGGCTTTTCCCACGATGCGCATGCGTAGGCTGCGCACGACTGCGGCCCTGCGCGGCTTGGTGCGCGAGACGGAGTTGCGCGCGGACCGGCTCGTGCTGCCGCTGTTCGTGTCCGAGACCGCCTCCACGCCGGAGCCGATCCAATCGATGCCGGGCGTTGAGCGCCTGCCGGTCGGTGCCGCGCTGCAGGTGGCACGCGAGGCGGCCGAGCTGGGCCTGGCCGGGGTGCTCCTGTTCGGGGTGCCCGCCGAGAAGGACTCCGAAGGAACCGCCGCGTGGGACGAGCAGGGGGCTGTGCAATTGACTGCGGGTGCGATCAAAGAGGCCCTGCCGGGCCTGCCCGTGATCACCGATGTGTGCCTGTGCGAGTACACAGACCATGGCCACTGTGGGGTTCTGAGGGGGGATGGGACCGTCGACAACGACGCCACGCTCGAGCTGCTTGCGCGTACTGCGGCCAGCCACGCCCGGGCCGGCGCCGACGTCGTCGCGCCCTCGGACATGATGGACGGGCGCGTGGGCGCGATCCGCGCGGAGCTGGACTCCGAAGGCTTCTCGGACACCCCGATTCTCGCCTACTCGGCCAAGTTCGCCTCGGCCTTCTATGGCCCCTTCCGCGAGGCGGCGGCTTCGACGCCTGCGTTTGGCGACCGGCGCTCCTACCAGATGGATCCCGCCAATGGGCGCGAAGCGGTGCGCGAGGCGCTGCTGGACGTGGCTGAGGGCGCGGACATGGTGATGGTCAAGCCGGCCTTGGCCTACGGGGATTTGATCAGCGCCGTCAAGCGGGCTACGCGCTTGCCGGTTGCGGCGTATAACGTGAGCGGGGAGTACGCGATGGTGAGGGCTGCCGCGGCGGCCGGCTACATCGACGAGCGGGCTGCGGTGTGCGAGATCCTCACCTCCTTGCACCGCGCCGGCGCAGACATCGTGATCTCCTACCACGCCAAGGACGCCGCCCGCTGGTTGGCGCGAGAGGCATGAATCAGAGCTCATGAGCATCCGAAGAGACCAACAGCAGCCCAGGCGGGAAAGAGTGATAGAGACATGACGACGAGCGACGGCATAACCGACGCCTCCACCGCCGCGGGGCGGACGCTACTCAAGACCAGGAGCCGCAAGCACGGCGCGGCGATACCGCTCGACGAGCTCGACAAGCGCCTGCTCAACCTGATGCAGGGGAGCTTTCCGATCGAGCCCCGTCCCTACAGGCGGATCGCCGAGCTGGCTGGGGTGGCAGAAGAGCAAGTGCTCACCCGCATCCAGCACCTACTCGACGAGCGCATCATCCGTCAGGTAACGCCTATCTTCGACACGCGCGCGCTCGGCTACTCCTCGATGCTCGTCGCCGCCAAGGTCGATCCGGAGAACCCCCACCGCGCCGCGCAGGTGATCAATGCTCATCCCGGGGTCTCCCACAACTACCTGCGCAACCACGAGTTCAACCTGTGGTTCACGATCGCCACGGAGCCTGACTCCCCGCTTGGGCTCGACGGCACCCTGCAGGCTTTGGCAGCGGAGGCGGGCGCAGAGTCTGTGCGCCAGCTGCCCACGCTCAAGCTCTTCAAGATCCGGATGGACCTCGAAATGGAGGGTGACACCCAGGCGCTTGCCTCCGCGGCACTCGCCACCGAGCCGATCGAGCTCGATCCCCAGCCCTACGACGAGTCCGACATCGAGACGATCAAGGCTCTCCAGGGCGACATGCCTGTGGTGCCCGAACCATACGCTCCGGCCGCGGCAGCCCTCGGACAGGACCAAGAGCGCTTCCTGGACCACTTGGCAGGTATGCAGGAGCGTGGTCTGTTGCGCCGGGTGGCGGCGATCCTCTACCACCGCCGAGCGGGATTCTCGGCGAACGGGATGGGCGTATGGAAGGTGTCCGAGCCCGACATCCATGAGGTTGGCCGTCGGATGGCGGCGGTGCGCGGGATCTCCCACTGCTACCAGCGTCCCACGTATGCCGACTGGCCCTATTCGGTGTTCACCATGGCCCACGGCCGCTCCAAGGAGGAGTGCGATGCGATCCTCGACTCGATTGCCGAGATGACCGGTATCGAGGAGCGGGCCACGCTCTACTCCTCGACCGAGTTCAAGAAGATCCGCCTGCTCTACTTCACCGAGGATTTCAAGAGCTGGGAACGCGAGCACGCCGGCTGACCATGCCGGCGTCCTTGACTGACAGGCGCTCCGCCGAGCTCTACCAGCGCGCGCTCGAGCTGCTGCCGGGTGGGGTCAACTCGCCCGTGCGCGCGATGCGCGCGATCGGGCGCGACCCGATCTTCGTGGAGCGCGGTGCCGGCGCCGAGCTCTTCGACGTGGACGGCAACCGCTACGTCGACTACGTCTGCTCTTGGGGGCCTTTGATCTACGGTCACGCGGACCCTCGGGTGATCGAGGCGGTGAGGGCTGCCGCGGCAAGGGGGACCAGCTTTGGCGCGCCCACCGCGGGCGAGGTCGACCTCGCCGCCGAGATCGCCCGGCGTGTGGAGTCGGTGGACATGGTGCGTATGACCTCCTCGGGCACCGAGGCGACGATGACCGCGCTGCGGTTGGCGCGCGCCGCGACCGGCCGCGAGCGGATCGTCAAGTTCGCGGGCGCCTACCACGGCCATGTCGACGGCTTGCTGGCACAGGCAGGCTCGGGCCTGGCCACGCATGCGCTGCCCTCCAGCCCGGGGGTGCTCGCGTCCGCGGCATCCGCAACCACGATCGTCCCGTGGAACGATCCCGAGGCGCTGCTCGCGGCCACCGCGGAGCCTGTCGCCGCGATCCTGGCCGAGCCACTGCCGGCCAACATGGGTGTGGTGCACCCGCAAGAGGGGTTCATCGAGCTGCTGCGCGAGCGTGCGGATGAGGTCGGGGCCCTGCTGATCCTCGATGAGGTGATCAGCGGCTTTCGGGTGGCTCGAGGGGGTGCGCAGGAGCTCAGCGGCGTCCAAGCCGATCTGACGATCATGGGCAAGGTGATCGGCGGAGGACTGCCCGCGGGCGCGGTCGGCGGACGGGCGGAGCTGATCCGCATGCTCGCTCCCACAGGGGAGGTCTACCAGGCGGGTACGCTCTCCGGCAACCCACTCGCGGTGGCGGCTGGGCTCGCGACGCTGGCGCTGTTGGACGACGCTGCCTACATGCGGCTGGCGACGTTCACAGAGCAGCTCGCAGCCGGCTTGGCCGATGCGGCAGGCGATCGGCCCATCCAAATCGCCAGCTCGCCCGGACTCTTGACGGTGTTCTTCAGCGAGGTACCTGTCCACGACCTCGCCGGTGCTCAGGCATGCGATCATCGTGCCTTCGCCGGCTGGTGCCGGGGGCTACTCTCACGCGGCGTTTACGCCCCGGCTTCGCAATACGAGGCGTGGTTCCCCTCGCTCGCCCACACTCCCGAGCAGCTCGACCTCACGGTCTCTGCGGCCGCGGCGGCATTTGCGGAGCTGTCGTGAGCACAGACGCAGCCCGCGCCGGCTCGGCCGATGACGGAGCATCTCGTCCCAGCGGAGAGCTCGGCACATCGCTCGAGCGGCTGAGGACGCTTTTGTTGGCCGAGGGGGGCTTGATGGCGAGCCTCGTGGAGCTCTCGCCAGACCGCGTTGCGGCACTGCAATTGCCTGCCGGTCCGGCGCAGCTGGCCGCCGCGGGACCTAGAGTGGACGGTCGCGCCGCGGACTATGAACTGCTCATAGAGACGATCTATGAGGGATACCTCCTGCATTACCACACCCCGCGCGTGGTTCGCCCGGCCGAGGAAGATCTCGGCCTGCTGGCGGGAGACCGACTCTATGCCTTGGGGCTGGCGAGGCTCGTGGAGCTCGGCGACATAGAGGCTGTGGCTGAGCTGGCTGACGTCATCACTCTGAGTGCGCTTGCTCGAGCCAGTATCGCGCCGGAGCTGGCCGAGGCGGTCTGGATGGCGGGCGCACGCGCGGTCGGCTGGGGTGCGAGCCCGCCCTACGAGCATGCCAAGGCGCTTCTGCGAGCGGGTTCGCCGGGTGCCTTAGAGGAGCTGCGCCGCCTAGGCTCCGTTTGAGAATGAGCCGAGGCCCGCGCTCACTCGATATTGTTCGCAACGTGTCCGACAAGCACAGCCAGCACAAGTCCCGATACACGGTAGATCGGCAGATCCCCGGCGCCTTCGAGGGTGAGACCGTCACGCGCCGGCGCTTCATGACGGTCGGCTCCCAGGCCGCTGGTGGGATCGCGGCTGCCTCCTTCCTGCTGCCGGCGCTCGGCTTCGCGATCGGTCCGATCTTCAAAGAAGCCCCACATACGTGGGAGAGCGTGGGCCCGGTCGACATGTTCCCCGACAACGACTATGTCCCGACCGTGATCACGCTCACGCCCGGAATCGGCGAGGCCGGCAAGGCGACCGTGTACGTGCGCAGGCGCAACCCCCTGCTCGACACCGACAGGGCCGATCGGAACACTCTGTTCATTGCGATCAGCTCGCGTTGCGCGCACCTGGGCTGCCCCGTGCGTTGGGTCGACGCCGCCGAGCGCTTCATCTGCCCCTGTCACGGCGGTGTCTATGACCTGCTCGGTCGTCGTGTAGGTGGGCCTCCAGTCAGGCCGCTCGACCGCTTCTACACACGCGTGGTACGCGGCCAGGTGCAGATCGGCTCGCGCTACAGCGTCAACAGCGAGCTCGAACGCTTCTCCCCGCGCGACCCCGGCGAGCCAATCGACGGGATCGGCCAGTACATGTATCCCGCGCGCCCCTCGGAGAGGAAGTAGGGCATGGCGAAGGCCCGCAAGCTTCCGCCTCCGCCGATGCCGGCCCCGCTGAAGGCGCCGCCGCCGCGCCCGGGCGAGGGGAACGGCAAGCTCACACCCGCGGACCACGCCAAGGAGGCCGGTGCCAGCGTTGTGGACTGGGTCGACGAGCGCACTTCGCTCAGCGGTGGCGCCCGTTGGATGATGTTCCGCAAGGTGCCCAAGGGCACCAACTGGTTCTACACGCTCGGCTCGGCCACGATGTTCGCGTTCCTCTCACAGGCCGTTACCGGGGTGTTCCTGGCGATGTACTACCGTCCCGACGCCTCAGGCGGTGCTTACGAATCGATCAGGCACGTAACCAACGAAGTCTTCCTCGGCCAGTTCGTGCGCGGCATGCACAAGTGGGGCTCCACCGTGATGGTCATCCTCGTGTTCCTGCACATGGGCCGCACGTTCTTCTTCGGTGCCTACAAGTATCCGCGCGAGCTCAACTGGGTGATCGGCGTGGTCCTGCTGATCCTCACGATGGTGATGTCCTTCACCGGCTACCTCCTGCCGTTCGACCAGCGCGCCTACTGGGCCACGATCGTGGGCGTCAACATCAACGGGACCGGTCCCTTGGTGGGCCCCTACCTCAGCGATTTCATGCGCGGCGGCGGTGAATTCGGGGCGACGACCTTGTCGCGCTTCTATGCGATTCACATGATGCTCGTGCCCGGGCTCATCGCTGCGCTCATAGGCGCCCACCTGTACCTCGTGGCCAAGCTCGGCACCACGGCGCCGCCGTGGCTCAAAGCCGAGAAGAACGCCGATCTGCGCAAGGCCGACGCGTGAACCGGCGCGAGAAGGAGCAGTACCTTCGCGAGTACTCGATCCAGAAGGCGCAGGGCAAGCCGTTCTTCCCTTATGCCGTGATGAAGGACGCGCTGATGGCGTGCGTCGTGATGGCCGTGATCATCACGATGTCGCTTGTGCTCGGGGCAGAGCTGGGATCCAAGGCCAACCCGACGACCACGACCTATGTGCCCCGCCCCGAGTGGTATTTCTTCTTCCTGTTCGAGGTATTGCGCGTCATCAAGCCGCCCAGCCTCGTTCCGCTCGCGACGATCGGCGTGCCGACGCTCGGCATGATCCTGTTGTTCCTGCTCCCGTTTTACGATCGCGGCCCCGAGCGCCGGCCCGAGCGTCGGCCGATCGCGATGTTCACAGGCCTCTTCGTGATCGGTGCGATGGCTCTGCTCACCTATGAGGGCGCCAACGCGGGATCGCCGACGGCAATCGAAATGGCGACGCCTGCGTCGATCGTGCAGGCCGGTGGAAGCACGCTGGCCGAATACGAAGCGGGCAAGCAGGTGGTCGCCCAATCGGGATGCCTTGCGTGCCACAAGATCGGTGAGAACGGCAACGACGGGCCCGGTCCCAACCTAAGCCACATCGGCTCCCGCCTCGCCAGCGCGGGCATCGCTCGTACGCTCGTCAATCCGACCGCGCCGATGCCCTCTTTCAAGAACCTGCCGCCAAAGAAGTTCAGCGCGGCTGTGTTCTTCCTCTCGCAGCTGAAGTAGCGAGTCTCCCGTGGCCGTCCAGCATGGCGCTGATGCGAGGACCGGCCGGCTGGAAGCGGGTCAGGTGCGGGCCATGTTCGATCGCGTGGCAGGCGTGTATGACCTGCTCAACACTGTGATGACCGCGGGCTTGCACCATCGCTGGCGCGCACGAGCCGTGGACTTCGCGAGGGTCGGCCCCGGTGACCGGGTGCTCGACGTGGCCACCGGCACCGGTGACCTGGCGATCGAGCTCGCGCGGCGCGTGTCACCCGGAGGAGAGGTGGTCGGTAGCGACTTCTCGGAGGGGATGCTCGAGCGCGCGCGCGTCAAGGGTGCCAAGGCGCTGCAGGACATGCCCGCAGGCGCGGCGCTCCGCAATGGCTCCTCTCGCTCTGAGGTCGTGAGCCTAAGCTTCGAATGGGGCGATGCGCTCGAGTTGCCCTACGGCGAGGACACCTTCGACGCAGCCACAGTGGGCTTCGGCGCCCGCAACTTCTCCGACTTGCAGCAAGGCTTGCGCGAGATGGCTCGGGTGGTACGCCCGGGAGGACGGGTCGTGGTGCTCGAGATGACGACCCCCACGCGGTTTCCCCTATCGCTCTTCTACGGCGTGTGGTTCGACCGAGTGGTCCCGTTGATCGGCAAGCTGGCCGGTGGCGTTGCCCGCCTGCGTTCGCGACCTGCGGGATCGCCTGCGCAGACGACGATCGCCCAGGCTTATACTTATCTACCCAACTCGGTCAAGCGCTTCCATTCGCCCACGGCGCTCGCGGCCGAGATGGAGCGCGCGGGGTGCACCGACATCGGGTATGTACTCATGGCGGGGGGCATCATCGCGGTTCACGGCGCTACCGTCCGTGGAGATGGGACCACGTGAGAGCATCCACGCCGTGAGGCCGCGGGAGAGCCGATGAGGACGGTCGGGAGGCGATGACCGCGCTCGGGACGGGCACGAATACGGCCGCAGACGTGGAGGCCGTCGAGGAGATCATGCGACGGGGAGGCCCGGCGCTGCGTGAGCGCATGGCCCGCACCGAGGCTCATTTGGAGACCGTAACGGCAGAGTCCGGAGCGCCGCTGGCCCTGTATGCAACCGCCACGGTGGCGGCCGGTGGCAAGCGGTTGCGTCCACTGCTAGTGGTGCTCGCCGCGGAGTCCGCGGGTGGTCCCGGAGAGGATCCCGGACGCGAGCAAAGCCTCATACGGGCCGCCGTCGCGGTGGAGCTGGTTCACTCTGCGACGCTCGTCCACGACGACCTGATCGATGGCGCCGAGCTCCGCCGTGGGCGCCCTACGGTTGCCGCAGGGGCTGGCCGCGCGGCTGCGATCGCAACCGGCGACCTGCTCTTCTCGCGAGCCTTTGCGGAGCTGGCGCGCAACGGCGATCCTGAGCAGTTGCGCGCTCTCTCTGACGCAAGCTCTGCACTGGCTGCCGGAGAGCTCTTGCAGCGCGAGGACGCATATGCGCCGAACATCGCCGTAGAGCGCTATCTCGAGCGTTGCCGGCTGAAGACAGCGGCGCTATTCGAGGCAGCGTGCCGTCTCGGAGCCCTGATCGCGATCGAAGGAAGCACGTCGCTCGCCGCGGCGCTTGGCGAGTTCGCCGAGCGGATCGGGCTTGCCTTCCAGTTGCTGGACGACGTGCTCGATGTGTCGGGCCCTGCCGAGCGAACGGGTAAGGCGCGCGGCACGGACCTGCTCGACGGGACTGTCACGCTGCCTTTGATACTTGCGCGCCAACGCGACCCGCGGATTGCCTCGTTCGACATCTCCACGCTTGACAACGCAGAGCAGGCGGAGCTGTTGTGTGAGCAGATTGCCGCTACCGGTGCGCTCGAGCAGGCCCGTGCGCAGGCTCTGGCGATAGTCGCCGAGGCAAAGGCCGCGCTGCCGAGCTCGCTGCGCGAGGGGCGCTATGAACTGCTGGACCTGCTTGCCGACGCGGTCGTCGAGCGCTACTGCTGAGCCTAGAAGTCGCTCGGCCCGATCAGGTCGAGCTCCAGTGCGCGCGAGAAGACTTCTATCTCCTCGATCATGTTCGCGTGCGTGAGTTGCCTGAGGTCGCTGAGCAAGGCTGCGGTGGCCTTGTCGAGCTCCTCGTCCAAGCGCTCCACGAGCGCCTGGCCGAACACGCCCTCGCGCAGGGCGTCGCAATCTGGACAGCGCATCAGTATGTGCCAACGACCGGGAGACTCCTCGGCCCAGTCGAGCGGATGCACCAGGCCACCGGCACAGCGCGGACACACGTGCAGGGCCTCATCGGATGCTGTGCCCGGCGAGCCTACGGTCCAGGGCCGCGATCTCACCGGCGTGTCACTGCTGACTCGAGCGCTCTGCGGATCGACTGGTGTCTCGCTGCTTGCCCGAGTGCTCTGCGGCAATGTATCGTCGAGCCGCTCGGGGGCGCTATCGAGATAGACGACCTCGATCTGTTTACCACCGGGTAGCTTCACGTGACGGTGTGTGCGATGGGGATTGTCCTCGTGCATTGTCTCTCTCTCGCCTCATCGACCCCCATGCGGCGGGCCTTTAGCCCTTGGAGGGATCTGCGGAGATTGTGCATTTGGCCTGCGCAACCGTTCTCAGTGCGGCGGGGCGGTGATAGCTTCAGATAACGATGGCCACCGCAATCTGCACGATCGGTCACGAGGAGCGACTGAGCATCGTCGATCACCTCGAGGAGTTGCGCACCCGGCTGATTGTGAGCGCGGTCGCGCTCGTGCTCGTATTCGGCGTGTGCTTCTGGCAAAACCATGCTCTGCTCAATTTCATAAATCGCCCGCTGCACAAACAGACGGTGCAGCAGGCGCTTCGTGGGGAGGGGCCGGCGGGGCAGACCTGGCTCACCCAGAAGGCGGTGCGTGGAGTGGCGAGAGACACCGAAGCGATCGCTCACGCCCTAGTCGCCCCCACCAGTGGTCTGCCCGCCGCCACGAGGGCACAGCTTGCCGGCTCGATGGCCAAGCTGCAAGCCGATGTTGCCAAGCTTCCGCGCGTCCCGAGCGGCACTAATCCCACGACGCTTGGACCCGGGGAACCGCTCACGGCGACCCTGACGGTGACGCTTTATTTCTCGCTCGTGCTGGCCTTGCCATTGATCCTGTTCGAGCTCTATGGCTTCGTGCTGCCGGCCTTCAGCCCGGGCGAGCGGCGCACGGTCTTGCCTTTGCTGGTCTGTGTCCCCTTCCTGTTTGCCACGGGGGTTGCCTTCGGATACCTGGTCGTGCTGCCCGCGGCGGTCCACTTCCTGCAGAACTTCAATAGCAGCGAGTTCAACGTGATGGTGCAGGCCAACCAGTACTACAAGTTCGCGGCGACTGTGCTCCTGGCGATGGGCCTTTCCTTCCAGGCGCCGATTGCGATTGTCGGCTCGGTACGGCTCGGCCTCGTGACCCCGCGCCAGCTGCGACGCAACCGCCGCTACGCGATCCTGGCATGTGCCGCGGTGGCCGCCTTCCTGCCGGGAGACGCATTCACGCTGATGCTCGAGACGATCCCGCTGTATTTGCTCTACGAGGTGAGTATCCTGATTGCATCGGTTGTCGCGCGACGCGATGCGGCGCGGGCGGCGGCTACAGGGGCAGGGCGCCCTCCCGGGGATCCACCGTCCTCGACGGGTGCAACGGGAACGCCTGCGCCCCCCAAACCGCCGCCGGGCGACGCCCGCGGCGGACAGCAAATGCCCGCGGCAAAGACGACCGATGCCAAACCAACCACCGCTGAAGAGATGATCGATCACATAGACCCAGATTTGGCCGGCTGATGCTGTTCGACCTGCGAGGACGCGGCAGGCGCCGCACGGTGAGAGTCGTCTACGTCGGCTTGGTGCTTCTGTTCCTGGTCGGCTTTCTTGCGCTTGGGATCGGCGCCGGTGGCGGTGGTGGCGGCAGTCCCCTCGAAGCCATCTTCGGGAGCAAAGAAAACTCCTCCTCCTCCGGCTACGGCAAACAGGTCGCGGAAGCCGAAAAGCGCACTCGCAAGCATCCCAACGAAGCGCCAGCGTGGGCGGCGCTGGCCGAAGCCCGCTTCCACAACGCCAACGGGAGCGAATTCTACGACGAAGAAAAGCAGCAGTTCACGGCGAAGGGCAAGGAACAGCTGACGAAGGTTGTCGACGCCTGGAACCGCTATGTGGCGCTCAAACCGAGCAACCCGCCGCTGACGATCGCTTATGACATGGTCAGGGTGTTCGGCGAAGAAGGCCTCAAAGAGCCGGCCGAAGCGGTGTCCGCTCTCCAGCTCGTGATCCCCACCAAGCAGGCGAGCGTGACTCTGTACGGCGACCTCGCCAAGTTCGCCTACCAGGCGAAAAACGTGAGCGTGGGCGATCTGGCAGCCAAGAAGACGATCAGCCTGACCCCTGCCTCGGAGCGCAAGCAGGTCGAAGCCGAGCTGGCACGGCTCAAGAGCAACCCGAGCGGCAATCCCTCCAATGAAACGTATACGGGGACTACCAACGGCAAGGTGTACACCGTCAAAGTCGGCGAAAAAGGACAGGGGACCATCCTCAAAACCAGCCCTGCTCCGGCCAAGACTCAGACCACTAAGAAATAGTGGGCCGGGGTGCGGGCGTGGCCAGCCCAGAGCAGACCCCGCGCTACACAGCACGCCTGCTGATCGACTGCGCCGATCGGCCGGGGATCGTTGCCGCCGTCTCGGGCTTCCTGTTCGAGCAGGGTGCCAACATCGTGTCCTCGCATCAGTACTCCTCGGACCCGATCGGAGGACGCTTCTATCTGCGAACAGAGTTCTTCCTGGAGGGCTTGGCGGGAAGCCGCGAGCGCTTCCAGGGAGCCTTTGAAGAGGAGGTCGCGCGGCGCTTTGGCATGGAGTGGGAGATCCGCTACTGGGGCGAGCGCCGGCGGCTGGCGATCCTCGTCTCGCGCCACGATCACTGTCTCATGGACCTGCTCTGGCGCTGGCGACGGCGGGAGCTCGACGCGGAGGTGGTGGGCGTCATATCCAACCACCCCGATCTTGCTGAGGAGGCGGGGTCCGCGGGCGTTCCCTTCCATCATGTACCCGTGGCCACGGACGCCAAGGCCGAGGCGGAGGCACGTATGCTCACGCTCCTGCAGGATGTCGATCTTGTGGTGCTAGCGCGCTACATGCAGGTCCTGAGTGGCGAGTTCCTCGAAGGTCTCGGCGCGCCGGCGATCAATATTCACCACTCGTTCCTGCCGGCATTCGCGGGCGCCAACCCTTACCGCAGAGCGCGTGAGCATGGCGTCAAGCTGATCGGTGCCACCGCCCACTACGTGACGGCCGAGCTGGATGGAGGCCCGATCATCGAGCAGGATGTGGCCCGTGTCGACCATCGCCACAGCGTGAGCGACTTGGAACGCATCGGTCGCGACATAGAGCGCCTCGTGCTCTGGCGAGCGGTGTCCTTGCACCTCGAAGACCGGGTAATCGCCGATGGGGGCCGCACGATTGTCTTCTGAGGTATTTCCGTGCGAGCGCCGCCGGCCAAGGCCTCGTCGCCCGCGATCCGCCGTGTCTTCAGGCTCGGTCTTCCTGGGCTAGAATCCTGGCCACACCGGCTCCTGGAGAGCCGGCGCCCTCACGGGCCGTTAGCTCAATTGGCAGAGCAGGGGCCTCTTAAGCCCAAGGTTGTTGGTTCGATTCCAACACGGCCCATATTCTTCTCTTCTCTCGCGACGCGCCCGCCTGCAAGACTTCAACTTCTGCTCAACCCACGAACAGGAGGACGAAAGATGGCCGAGATCCCGACGCTGTTCGTTTGCCATGGAGATGACGGTGGCCCACGCATCCACCCGTGTCGCCGTGTACAGGAGGCTCTTCGAGCCGCGAATATCGAGTACGAGAAAGTGGTCGCCGCACACGGCAGTCCGATTCCCTTCCTGCGCAAGGGATCTCGGGAGGAGTTGCGCGAGGCGACCGGCTCGACGAAGCTGCCGGCGCTGAAGCTACCCGACGGGACGGTTCTCACCCATTCTCGCGCGATCCTCTCCTGGATCGGCCAGCACAGCTAGACGTCTACGAGGGAGCGGATATCCCCGCCAATTCTCCCTTCGCGAACTGGCCGGCCGACGGTAGCGGTGGAGGCCGAGGCGCCTGCTTCGTCTAGGCCGCGGCTGAGGCGCCTGCGCCCGGTCCGATCAGCGACTCGCGCCCAGCCTCGGTCCACACGACCTGTTCGCGGCCCGGACCCACGCCGATCAGCGTGACAGGTGCGCCGATGTGCTCTTCGATGAAACGCAGGTACTCGCGGGCCGCCTCGGGCAGGTCGGAGAGCGTACGGCACTCACCGAGGTCATCCTTCCAGCCACGCAGCTCGGTCAGCTCGGCGGTCGTGTGGTGCAGGACCGTCTGGTGGTAAGGGAAATCGTCGAACTCGGCCCCCTCCGCACCTCGGTAGCTGGTGCACACCTGGATGCGGTCCAAGCCTGAGAGCACGTCCAGCTTCGTCAGGACGAGAGCTGTGAGCGTGTTCAGGCGCGCCGCGTAGCGTAGCGCGACGAGGTCGAGCCAACCCGTGCGCCGCGGGCGCCCGGTGGTCGTACCGAACTCGCCGCCGCGCCTGCGAATCGTCTCGCCCATCTCGTCGTGCAACTCACTCGGGAAGGGACCCGCTCCCACGCGAGTGGTGTACGCCTTGGAGACACCCCACACCTCGTCGATGTCCTTGGGACCGACCCCTGCCCCGACGCAAGCGGCTCCCGAGAGCGGGTTGGAGGAGGTCACGAAGGGATAGGTACCGTGGTCGATGTCGAGCATCGCTCCCTGCGCTCCCTCGAAGATCACCTTCTGGTCTTGGTCGAGCAGGTCCCACATCAGCCGCGCTGTGTCGGCGATGTGCTGCTCCAAGCGATGACCATAGGTCAGGTACTCCTCGGTCATCGTGTGCAGGTCGAGCGTCGGATCCTTCTCGAACGGGCGCAGCGACAGGCGCTTTGGTTCCATCGCCGCGACGATCTTCTTCTTGAGGATCTTCTCGTCGAGCAGGTCTTGCACGCGGATGCCCAGGCGGGCCGCCTTGTCCGCGTAGCAGGGACCGATCCCACGTCGCGTGGTACCGATCTGAAGGCTGCCCAGCTTTGCCTCGCCCGCCGAGTCGAGCAACAGGTGGTAGGGCATGATCAGGTGCGCATTGGCCGAGATACGTAGCCCGCTCACGTCCACGCGCCGTCCCCGCAGCGCGTCGAGCTCCTCGATCAACACCTTCGGATCGATCACCACCCCATTGCCGATAACGCAGCGCTTGCCCGGATACAGGATCCCGGAGGGGATCAGGTGCAGCTTCCACTCCTCTTCGTCCCTCACGATCGTGTGCCCGGCGTTATTGCCGCCTTGGAAGCGTACGACCGCATCGCCGTTCTCGGCGAGCAGATCGGTGATCTTGCCCTTACCCTCGTCGCCCCACTGGGCGCCCACTATGACTATTCCAGGCATCGCGTCATGGAGTTTAGGACCCGCCTGCCCGAGGCGGTCAGCCAGTGCCTCGAGATACACCCGCCGTTGCCTGGCTACGGCGTGGGCAAATGGCGTTGCGCAGGCCCATCAAGCCGTGTGCGCAGTCTCGAGACCATCAGGTGTGGCGTTCGGCTCCTCGACGCGATAGACGCGGCGCTTGTCCTCCCCGAACAGGGGCAACGGGTCGCCGCATATCTCGATCAAGCGCGAGACGATGCGCTCGCCCACCACCTCGCTGGCGTCGTTGGAGACCACCCTACGCTCCTCGTTCGTCCGGCCCTCGCCGTCCTGGGTGACGGTCGTCAGGACCTGCTGGCCCATCTGCTCGGCGAGTTGGTTGGGCCAGAGATTCGTGGTGGCCACTATTGGCCGCCCGGCCTGATAGCGGGCATCTACGATCGAATAGAGCTGCTCCAGGCGCCATGGTGTCGTGTGCTGGGCACCGAGATCGTCGATGTGGAGCAAATCGACGGCGGAGAGCTTGTCGAGCAGGTCGAGCAAGCTGTTTTCGGTGCCGATCTCGTCGCGAATCAGGTTCAACAGACGTGGCAGCGAGTAGATCGCGACAGAGTGCCCCGCCTCCAAGGCGGCGGACGAGACGATCATCGCAAGCGTCGTCTTGCCCGTGCCCACATCCCCGACCAACCACATACCGCGACCTTCCTCGATACGTGCGTTTAGGTTGCGCACATAGCTGCGCACCTCCGACACCACCGCCTCTGGCATCCCGAGCACAGGCGGCCTGTCAAAGGAGGCACCTCGGTAGCGCTTCGGCACCCGGCCCTCCAGGCTTGCCGCCCGCTTTCGAGCGATGCGACCCGCGCGGTAGCGACAGTCCGACGCGGTGTTGGCGACCTCGTCCACCACGAACCCACTCCCGTCGCACAGACCGAGCGGGCACGCGCTCGGATCGCGCGCACTCGGCAGGCTGACAATGTCCGCACTCATGCCGCGTAGCGGCTCTCGCCCGCATAGTTCATGAACTTCGGATACTCCTTCTGGAAGGTGAGGGTCACCTTGCCAACCGCGCCGTTGCGATGCTTGGCAATGATCAAGTCAGCCTCGCCTGGTCGGTCGGAGTCCTCGTTGTAGTACTCGTCACGGTAGATGAACATGACCAGATCGGAGTCTTGCTCGAGGTTCCCACTCTCGCGCAGATCTGAGAGCTGGGGTCGCTTGTCCGGGCGTGTCTCCACGGCGCGGCTGAGCTGCGATAGGGCGATCACGGGCACACTCAGCTCGCGCGCCAGAATCTTCAGTCCGCGGCTGAGCTCACCCACGGCGGTCACCCGCGAGTCGTAGCGGCTGTCTGTACGCATCAGCTGCAGGTAATCGATGATGATCAGCCCGAGGCCGTTCTCGCACTGACTGTGCAAGCGGCGCGCCTTGGCCCTGATCTCGAGCATCCCCACGTCGCTGGAATCGTCGACCCACAGAGGCGCCGCCGCCAGACGCTGAGAGGCCTTCAGGATCTTCGGCCAGCGTTCTTCCTTTACCCGGCCCTTGCGTAGCTCCTCGCCCTTGATGCGTGCCTGTGAGGCCACGAAGCGCTGAGCGAGCTCGGCCTCCGCCATCTCCAGCGAGAACAGCGCCACTGGCTTGCCGTGCTCGACCGCCGCATTCTCGGCGATGTTGCAGACCAGCGCGCTCTTGCCCATGGCGGGGCGGGCGGCGATGATGATCAGGTTGCCGGGCTGAAAACCGCCCGTGATCTCATCCAGGTCCTTGAAGCCCGACGGGGAGCCGGTCAGCGAAGTCCCTTCGATCGAGAGGCGGTGCAGCTTGTCGAGCTCCTCGTGCAGGACCTCCTCGATCGAGCGGAAGTCCTGCTGGCGGTCGTCTCGGGCGACCTCGAGCATCGTCTTCTCTGCCTGCTCCACGAGCTCGCGCGGGGCGCTCTGGCGCTCCAATACGCTCGACTGGATGTCATAGGACGCCGCCAGCAGGCGCCTCAGCAGCGCGTTCTCGCGCACTATCTGCGCGTAGCGGCGTGCGTGGCCGGCAGCCGGAACCACTCCTGTTAGCTCGTCCACCGCTGCGGGTCCACCGACGTCCTCGAGCTTGCCGATCTGGCGCAGCCGGTCGGTGACCGTGAGCACGTCGACCGGCTCACTCTCGTTGTACAGGGCGAGCATGGCCTCGTAGATATGGCCGTGACGGTCGCGGTAGAAGTCCTCGGAGCGCAGCCCCTCTTCGATCACCAGCGCATACAAGGAGCGATCGGACAGCAGGATCGCGCCCAGCACCGATTGCTCGGCGTCGAGATTGTGCGGTGGGGCGATCACGCCCGTGGGCATGCTCGAACCGCTGGCTGTCGAGACTGCGCTCATCGCTTCGGCGAGTCTACGTCGGGCGTGTCGGCGGCTCGTGCCACGAACCCGCAATTGGGAGGGAAATCATTATCGCCCAGGTCACGAACACATGTTCGCAGGCAGAGCAGACTGCAAGGAGTGCTTCGAGGCCTGCTTGCGCGGCGAAGGGTATGCAGGGCGCCTGTACTGCTACTTCTGGGCCACGACCATGGTCTTCACGGTGGCCGTTACTCCATCGACGACCTCCACTACGACCATATAGGTACCGATGTTCTTGATCGGCTCCGGCAGGTGCACGTTGCTCTTGTCAGTCTTCAGCCCGCGCGCATCACGGATCGCGGCGGCGATGTCCTGAGCGGTGACCGACCCGAACAGGCGTCCGTCGGCGCCTGCCTGCTGGGTGATCGTTATAACCGTCTTGTTCAACAGCGCAGCGTTCTCGCTCGCTTTCTCGGCGTACTCGCGCTCGGCGCGCTCGGCCGCTTCCTGGCGCTGGCGAATGACTTCGATCGCGCCTTTGGTGGCAGGCTGGGCCAGCTTGCGAGGGATCAGGAAGTTGCGCAGGTATCCCTTGGAGACGTCGACGACTGTGCCCTGCTCGCCGAGTGTGTCGACGTCCTTGAGAAGTATCGCTTCGGGCATCTCAGGTCCCTAACGGTCCCGGTCCCGGTCACCGCGTTCGCGGCGAGGGTGGTCGTCGCGGCCACCCTCGTTGACGTAGGGCAGCAGCGCCAGCTCCCGCGCCCGCTTGACCGCGCGCGCTATCTGGCCTTGATGGCGCCGGCATGCACCGGTGATCCTGCGTGAGCGGATCTTGCCCTTCTCTGAGATGAACTTGCGCAAGGTCGCGACGTCCTTGTAGTCGACTTGCTCGACCTTGTCACGGCAGTGCTGGCAAGGCTTGCGCCTTCCGGTGCCGGACCCGCCCTTCTTGTCTCGTCGTCGGACAGGCTTGCCGCGACCGCGCTTTGCCACTGGAAATCCTTGCTTTCGAACCTAGAACGGAATGTCGTCGTCTCCGGCTGATCCGGAGGCCGGTGCGGGCTGGAAGTCGCGGTCGTCGACCGCTATGTCGCTGCCCTGCGAGGCTCCTCCTCCCGCGAACCCTCCACCGCCGGAGGGGTCTTCGCGAGACCCGAGGAACTGCACCGAGTCGGCAATGATATCCACTGCGCTGCGTTTCGTGCCGTCCTGTGCCTCCCACTCGTGCCACTCCAAGCGCCCGTCGATGGCCACAGGGCGTCCCTTGGCGAGGTAGCGCGCCGCGTTCTCACCCTGATTGCCCCACACCGTGACGTTGAAGTAGTTGGGCTTGTCCTCCCATTCGCCGGTGCTCCCGTTCTTGCGGCGCGTGTTGCAGGCGATGCGCAGCTTGCACACCGAGGAGCCACTCGGCAGCGAACGCAGCTCCGGGTCGGCGGTCAGGTTGCCGGTCATCACGACCCGGTTGATGTTTGATGCGGCCACGCTTCAATTCCTTTCGATCTGTCTGTGTGCCTCGGAGTCTCGCGGTCTGCGCCAGAGGCCTCGTGCGAGTCTAGAGAGATGGGCGAGGCCGGTGTCGCCCAAGCCTGGACGGAGGACACTCGGACCGCGCTCTTTGCGGGCTATCTGAGTGGCTCGTCCGAGTGCTGGCGCGAAGAGGTGCCGAACACCTCGTCCCAGTACGGGGCGCTGATCCCGAAGCCCTTCGTCTCGTCCTGGAAATGGTGGCGCATATGGCGCTCGCGCAGCATCCTCCCCACGCGCGAATGGGGGCGAAAGTGGTGGACGTAGTAGTGGAGCATGTCGTACGCCAGATACCCGGCGAAGAACCCCGCCCCCACACCAGGGGCATAGCGCTCGCCAAAGACCACATACAGCACACCGAATACGAGGGCTGCCAGTGGAACGCTCACGGCAGGCGGCATCACCAGGCGCAACGGATCGTTCGGATGCTCGTGGTGGATGCCATGGATGATCCAGTGCATCCGTGCCCCGATCCCGTGATCGGGCTCGAAGTGGAACACGACCCGGTGCAGCCAGTACTCGAACAGGGTCCACAGTGCATACCCCCCAGCGAACAGTCCGAGGGCTGCGATCACGCTCACGAATGACAGCGCCCAGGCCTCGAGCGCGACGATGGCGGGCGCGAAGATCAGTATCGGCACCGATGGATGCACACGCGAGAAGGCGTCCAACAGGCGCGAGTCGAACATCGGCGGGGACGCACGCAGGACGTCGGTCCTGCGCATCGCAGGCCCATCTGAGATCGGGTGCTCGCTCACTGCCCGCTCTCCACCATAATCCTCTTCCTCGACGGCCACACGTCATCGAGTGTATTACGCGACCGCCTGCTCCTCGGTCGCTGCGTGCTCGCTCTCTTCGCGCACCGGCGGCGCGGCGCCTGGGCGCATGTCCGGCGGTGGCGGCGTACCGGGCTTCAGCTTGTTGATGCGGAAGCGGATAACCCCATCGGTGATGTGCAAGGTCCGGTTCAGGTCGGCAATCAGCTCCACAGCCGTCGCGCGGAACTGCAGCAGGTGGTACTCGGCCGTCGTCTTGTGGTCGATTGGGTAGGCCAGCGCACGCTCTCCCCACGCGTCGTGGTGCACCAGCTCACCCTTCGCCCCGATCGCCTCGCTCGCGTCCGCCACGATCTTGGCACGCACAGACTCCTCCGCTTGCGGGTCAAGCAGCAGCACGAGATCGTATGTGGGTGCGGGCAGAGTCATATGCGCGAGACTACGGACTACAGCGGGCGGCGGATCATAACAGGGCGCGAGCAGCCATCTCTCAAACGGATCCGATCCCCGCGCGCTTGGCCTTGATGTCCGCCAGCTGCTCGTCGATCCAGTCCCCCGGATCGCGCGAGGTCACGATCTCCGCGAGCCCGCGCGCTCGGCGGGCTCGCTCTGGCGCGGGCATGTCCAGCGCCGCGTGGATCGAATCCGCCAACTCCTGGATGTCGAACGGGTTCACCGATAGCGCGTACTCGCCGAGCTCCTCGTGGGCCCCGGTGTTCTCCGAGAGGATCGACACGCCCGCCCGCTCGTTGACGATCGGGCCCTCCTTGGCCACGAGGTTCATCCCGTCGAACATGGCGTTCACGAGCAGCACGTCGTAGTGCTTGTAGGCAGCCATCGCCTCCTCGAGGTCGTCGCGCAGCTTCAGCTGGATCGGCATCCAGTCGGGCGTGCCGTGACGGTGGTTGACGACCGCCACGAGCGCCTCGATGCGTTCCAGGTACTCCGCGTACTCGGGCACGTCAGTGCGCGAGGGCATCAGCTGTGCCACGAATGTCACGCGCTCTCTGAATTCCGGGTGCTGCTCGAGGAACAGATCGAATGCCGAGAACCCCCTCAGCACGTTCTTCGACAGGTCGGCCCGGTCCACGCGCAGGATCAGGAAGTCGCTCCTGCGTCGCAACAGCTCGCGCTCGAACTCCTCGACGCGTGCTCCTCGAGCCGCCTGTAGAGCCGCTTGGTGGTCGATCGGCAGCGGATAGGCCCTGACCCACACCTCGCGGCCCTGCCAGCGCACCAGTCCCAGCTCGAAGTCCACCTCCAGGTCCATCAGGTCCCGGCAGCACTGCAGGAAGTTGCGCCTGTAGGAGCGCGTGTGAAAGCCGATGATGTCGTTTGCGAGCAGCCCTGCAAAGATCTCCTGCCTGATCCGCGAGGGCAGCACTCGCCACGCATCCGACTGCGTCCAGGGGATGTGGACGAAGTGGTGCAAGAACACGTCCGGGCGTGCCCTGCGCACCAGCTCCGGCAGTGTGTACAGGTGGTAGTCGTGCACCATCACCACCGGCTCGCGCTCGTCCTCGATCTCCTCCACCACGGCGCGCGCGAGATCCTCGTTGACCGCGTTGTAGCCGAACTCGAAGGCCTCGATCTCCTCGCGCCGGATGTCCGGTGCGTTCGACAGGTCCCACAGGTAGTGCTGAATGAACCACAGCATCGGGTTGGCGAACACGTTGTAGAAACGGTCATATGCCTCCGGGTCGCTCACCACCAAGCGCACCTGGTACTCGCCTCCGGCGGGGCTTCTCACTGGGAAGGGCCTTGCTCCGTGCTCCCGCGATATGCGTGCGTCGTGCTCGTTCATCGCCGAGGCGATCCACACCGCGTCACGGTGGGAGGCCAGTCCCGACAGCGCGGTCACCAGGCCGCCGGTGCCGCGCTGCACCTCTCCGTCGGGGCCGAACGTCACAGGTCCCCTGTTGCTCACCAGCACGAGCGGCGGACGCTGTGCCGGCGTCTCGTTCACGACAGTCGCCGCCCTTGTGGTCTCACGCCGGCAGCTCGCTGAAGATGCGCAGGTAGTCGCGCAAGTAGCGTGGTGTCAGGAAGTGGCCGCGCACGTGCTCCTTGCCGCGCCGTCCGAGTGCCTTGCCCAGCGCCGGATCCTGTAGCAGCTCGAGCGAGCGCTGCGCGCAAAGCTCGACCGTCTCGACCAGAAAGCCGGTCACCCCGTCCTCCACCTGCAGTGGAATGCCACCCACGTTCCCTCCGATGAACGGCCGTGCCTTCCAGATCGCCTCAGACACCGTCAGCCCGAACCCCTCGCGCGTCGACTTCTGTACGACCACGTCAGCGTGGGATTGGAAGGCGTTGACCTCGATCGCCCCAACATTGTTGAAGTTGTTGAGGATGTGCACATCCGGATCCCCGTCCGCATGGGCGATCGTCGCGTTGAAGAAGTCCCACCCCTCCGGGTCGTCGCTGGCCATCGAGCCGACCAGTGCGAGCTGCACGTCCGGGAGCTTCTCCTTGACGACTCTGTATGCGTCGATCACTCCCAGGGGGTCCTTCCAGGGATCGAAGCGCGATACCTGGCAGATCATCGGCCGGTCGATGTCGATCCCGAACTGCTCACACACATACGACGCGTCTTCGGGCGATAGCGCCATGTTCTTCGGCATCAGGGGGTCGATCGCCGGCGGCACCACATTCACGTTGCCGTTCATCCCGTCCGGCACGTACTCGGCCATGTGAAAGAGCGTCTGCGGATAATCCGCGATGTAAGGCAGCAAGCGCTCGATCGTCGCCGGGTTTGGGGTCGACAGGTCGATGTGACAGCGCCACACCCATCCCTTTGCCTTCTCGGGCACCAACCTGTATAGCCCCGCCGGCTGTGGGTCGTGGATCAGGCAGACGTCCCAGCCGGCGGATAGCTCGCGTGCGTTCATCTCGTTGTACTGCTCCCACGTTCCCCACTGCTCTTCGTCGAGGTCTTGGGGGTGACCCTGCAGCGCATTGTGCATGAGCTTGGTCGCGTTGAAGAACTCCTCGCGACCGTAGATCACCTGCCACTCGCAGTCCAGGCCCACGTCGCGCATCAGTGGCACGAGTGTGTAGAGGATCTCCGACACGCCGCCGCCGAAGGCCGTCGCGGACACATGCACGACGCGCTTGCCTTGCAGTGGCGCGGCCAATTCGCGAATCTCCTCGATCAGCTCGCGCCCACAGATGTGGGTGTAGTCGGCGAGCGACTTGTGTCCTGTGGCAACGGGCTGAAGCACGAGCGACCGCACGATACCTCGGTGCGGCCCGGAAGGGTGTCCATGCCTTGGCCTGGGTGCGCTGGAGCAGCCGGTAGCGCGGCGGGGTATCTGTGGAAGTGTGGCCCTGCGAGCACGTAGGAGAGGCAGGGCGCTGGGTGTGCCGGCGCGAGCTCGGCGCGCTCCGGGGCCCGAGGACCGGTAAGCGCTCTATGGTCTGGGGCGATGTTCGATGGCCGCATCTACCGCGCGGCGTTCGTGCCGCTGCTGCTCGTTCTCGTTATCGCAGGGTTCTCGCTTGTGGGTCGCGCTGCGCCGCTCGGCTCGACGCTCGCGCCCGACGCATTTGACGGCGCGCGCGCCTACGCCGGCTTGCAAGCGCTCGCCAAGCGCTTCCCCGACCGCCGTCCCGGCAGCGCAGGCGACGATGCGCTTGCCGCCTACATCGCTCAGAGCCTGCGTGGCTTGGGCAGCCCAGCCGCAGTGGGGGGCCCATCCGGTCAGGGAGCCGCCGCCGGCTTTCAGGTGACCACGCACCGGCTTCGAGCACAAACGGTCGATGGCGCACGTACGCTCGCCACTGTGATCGCCGAGCGTCCCGGCTCGACCGGGGAGAGCCCGATCGCGATCCTCGCCCACCGTGACTCCGTCGCGGACGGCGACGGCGAGGCGGAGCTGTCGGGTACGGCTGCTCTGCTCGAGCTCGCACGTGTCTTCTCTCAGAGCGAGACGCGTCGCACGATCGTCCTCGTGTCTACCAGCGGGGGCAGCGGGGGCGACGCGGGCGCCGCCGATTTCGCACTTCACTGGGGTCATCCGCTCGACGCATCGATCGTGCTGGGCGACATCGCCGGTACCACTGTTCGCAAGCCGTTCGTGCTGCCCTTCTCCGCTGGCTCGGGTACGGCGCCCGAAAGCCTGCAGCGCACGCTCGATTCCGCGATCTCCCAGGAGGTGGGCATCGACCCGGGTACGCTCGATGCTGCCACTGAGCTCGCCCACTTCGCTTTTCCCCTCGCCACTGGCGAAGAGGCGCCTTTGAACAGCTCTGGCGTGCCATCCGTGCTCGTCCAGGTGAGCGGTCAGCGTGGGCCCTCCGCGGGGGAGGCGGTGAGCGAGGCCCGTCTGCTGAGCTTTGGCAGGGCGGTCCTCAGCGCGACCTATGCGCTTGACGAAGGCCCAGCAGTCGCCCAGGATTCCCCGCCCCAGGTGCACGTGGGGAGCAAGTTGCTGCCCGCGTGGGCTGTCAGGCTGCTCGCGCTTGCTTTCCTGCTGCCTGCGCTGCTGGCCTGCGTCGATGCCTTCGCCCGCTGCAGGCGCCGCCGCGAACCGGTTCTGCGCTGGGTGGTTTGGGCGCTCACCGGGGCACTTCCGTTCTTCATCTGTGCACTGTTCGCGATCTTGCTCGGAGCGCTCGACATCGTCGCCGCACCCGCCGGTCAGCTATCCACCGCCTCGCTTTCGGCCGATGCATCAGCCTTCGGCGCGGCGCTCTCCAGTGGACTCGTGCTGGCTCTCGCGCTACTTGCGTGGCCGGCGTTTGTGCGTCGTATTGCTTTGCCGGTACGGCCCACCTCCGATGGGGCTGGCCTCGCCGTGATGCTTCTGTTGCTCGGCATCGCCTTGATCGCATGGCTCTTCGATCCGTTCGTGTGCCTCTTGCTCGTGCCCGCTGTACATCTCTGGATGGTCGCTATCGAAGTTCGTGAGCGTCGAGCTCCGCGCGCGCGCGGCGGGGCCCTCGTGGCGATCCTCGCCGGCGTTCTCCCGCTTGTGCTGTTGCTCTTGCTCTATGCCCGCGAGCTTGGCCTGGGACCGGCCGGCGTAGTCGAGAGCGCCGTGCTATCGCTCGCTGGGGGCCAGGTCGGGCCGTTGGCGGCGCTCCTCTGGAGCGCCGCCCTAGGCTGCGTGCTTGTGGGGGCCTTGCTCGCCTTGGCCCCCTTGGCTCCAGCTGGCCCCGGTGCGCAGGAGTGGGCACCACTCGCCACGCGTGGTCCAACCTCCTACGCTGGGCCTGGGTCGCTCGGCGGCACGGAGTCGGCACTGCGACGCTAAAGCTCATGGCTATGCCCCCCACCTCAGAGGAAAAGCCGCCAGCCGAGGATCTGTCGCTCTCGCGGCCCACTGTCGTGCCGATGCCGGAGTCGGTGGCGCCACCCTTGCCCCTGTCGAGCGTCGCCAAGCCTCGGCGACGCGGCCCGCGTGTGCAGAGTGTTCTTGCTGCGCTGATGATCGCCGTCGGAGCGCTCCTGCTCCTCGACGCAGGCACCACGCTCGTCTGGCAGGAGCCGGTCTCCGCGCTCTATGCGCAGCTCAAACAGGAAAGTCTCGGCGGCGATCTGCGCGCTCTGGACCGCGCCAAGCCCTCGCTTGGAGCGCAGCACACGCTCGCGCGTTTGCACGAAGAGCGCCTGCGCGTCGCCTACCTGGCGCACACGCTCGAGCGCCAGGCGAAAGCAGGATCTGCGGTTGGGCGCATCCGCATCCCGGCGATCGGTGCGAGCTTCGTCGTCGTCAAGGGCACCGGCACTTCAGAACTGGAGAACGGCCCAGGCATATACCCGGAAACGAGCTTCCCGGGTGTGCCTGGTACGACCGCGATTGCGGGCCATCGCACCACCTATCTGGCGCCTTTCCGTCACATCGACCGGTTGCACCGTGGCGAGTCGATCGTCTTGGAGATGCCTTATGCGCGACTTCTCTACACGGTGATCGGCTCGCGCGTGGTGCTTCCCACAGACGTGTCCGTGCTCGACCCCGTTGGCTACTCGCGCTTGATCCTCTCGGCGTGCACGCCGTTGTTCAGCGCTTCCCACCGGTTGATCGTGTTCGCGCGCTTGCACTCGACCGTGCCGCTTGGCGCGGCACGCCTGCGCGAAGCAGGCGTACGCGACGGCCAGGCATTCGGGGAAGAACGCACACAACTACCACCGGTGCTCAAAGCCCGTCAGCGTCTGCTTGCTCCCCTCGTGTCGTAGCACCACGCCGGGCCAGCCCTCGCTCACGTGCCCGATCCAGGTGATCTTGGTCCCGGCGCGCTCGGCGGCGGCGCTCGCGCGGTCAGCTCGCTTACGCGGGACACACACGCACAACTCGTAGTCTTCGCCTGCGGTTGCGGCGGCCTCCCATACGGGTATCCCCAGCCGATCGGCCGTAGCTTGCGTGTGCTCGTCCACCGGTAGCTTGTCCAAGTCGATCTTCAGCACCACGCCGCTCTTCTGTGCGATGTGCCCGGCATCTGTGGCGAGCCCGTCTGAGAGGTCGATCATGGCGTGCGTCCCGGCCGGGGCGATCGCCCGGCCCTCGCGTAGCTTCGGTATTGGGCGCCTCGGTCTTGTGCCGAGCACCCCGGTGACGCCGACGAGGTCTCCCGGCCGTGCGCCGTCACGGCCGATCAGCTTCTGGTCGCGCTCGGCCCAGCCCACGATCGTCACGCTCGCGAACAGCGCTGGGGCACCTACCACGTCGCCGCCGGCGATAGTCGTGCCTGTCAGCTCGGCGAGCTCCTCCGCGCCAAGCATCAGCTCGAGCGCCTGTTGCTCGCTTACATGGGGGGGGATTCCAAGCGCGACATAGGCCTCGCCCGTCTGTGCCCCCATGGCGGCGATGTCTGACAGGGCGCTGGCAAGCGCCTTCCAGCCGATGTCCTCGAAACCGATTTCGGGGTCCTCGAGACGAAAGTGGACCCCCTCGACGGTCGTGTCGACCGAGGTCACGCAAAGCTTCAGCGCTTTCACGACCGTGGCGTCGTCGCCGATGCCACGCACGATCCGTCCTCCACGCTCCTTCAGCGCGGCGGCGATCGAGTCGATCAGGGAGAGCTCAGCTATGTCTCGGGAAGATTCGCGGACGGTTCGAGCACAATCGGACGCGCGACTCAGCGATGCCTGTAGACGATGCGGGCGCGATCCAGGTCATAAGGGGAGAGCTCGCAGCGGACGCGGTCTCCAGGCAGGATGCGAATGCGAAAGCGCCGCATCTTGCCGGCCACATGCCCGAGCACCACGTGATCGTTGTCGAGCTTTACGCGAAACATCGCGTTGGGCAGCGCCTCGATCACCTCGCCCTCGAATTCAACCTTGTCTTCCTTTGCCACGAGTCGCATCCTGTCCGGGTCGCCGCAGGCATCGCGGGCATCCCTGTGTTGAAGTGTGCACCGCCAAACTACCAGAGCCCTCTGGGCAGAGCCGTCAATGTTTCGGTGGTTCGGCTCCGCCGGCTCCCCCGACAGGGGGCGCAGGTGCTTTTGTGGACGGCGCAGGGGCCGTCGGTTCGCGCGCGCGTGGGGTGGCTGTTTCGGGTCCGCCTCCAGCGCCGCCGGATGGCTTTTCGACTGGCGAGGCGGGTTCGCTGGGCGTGTCCTTCTTGGTGGCGTTGCTTTTTGTTTCGCTTTCTGTGCCTTCAAAAGATTCCCCGGATGAGGAACGACCGGTCGAGGCGAACTTGCCGAAGAACGGCTGGTAGGAGATGGGTTCGGTGGGAGAGGGGAATTCTGCGCAGGCTTCGCCTTCGGTGACCGCCGCCATGTAGGCGTGCCAGATTTCTGCGGGCAGGTAGCCGCCCTGCTGTGGCTCACCATGGACGTCGGTCATGGGCACGTTTTGTTTGGGGTAGCCCATCCACACCGCGGTGGAATAGTTGGGGGTGTATCCGTCGAGCCATGCGTCCACGAGATTGCTGGTCGTGCCGGTCTTGGCGGCGGTGGGGCAGTTGATCGCCGAGCGCGTCGCCGTGCCCCCGAGCACGTTCTGGTGCAGGATGTTGGTCTCCTCGGCTGTCACCCCGTCGGAGAGCACCTTCACGCGGTGAGGCTTGCCCCAGTTGGTGTCGGAGTGCCCGTCGGGGAAGACCACCTTGGTGATCGCGATTGGCGTATTGCGCAAGCCGCCGTCGGCGAGGGTGGCGTACACGTCGGCCATTTCCAAGGGGCTAACTCCCACCGTCAAGCCTCCGAGAGCCTCCGCGGGATAGCTGTGAAGGTGCTCGCGCACCCCAAGCTTGTAGGCCATCTGGGTGACCGATTCCTCACCAAGGTCGGCCGCCAACTGGGCATACACGGTGTTGTCGGAGGCGAGCGTTGCCTGAACGAGGTTGATCGACTTTCCCGAGGAGGTGTTCTCGAATGTTTTCACTTCATATGTGGGATATCCGGGTAGCCATCCCGGGGCGAGGGTGTGAGACACGTAATAAGTGCTGTTCGGATCCACACCGCGCGAGAGCGCGTCGGCTAGGTCGATTGCCTTGAAAGTGGATCCTGGCTGCCGGTGGCCCTGGGAGGCGAGGTTGTACTGAGACTGGTCATAGCTCTCGGACTCCGCCATCGCCTTGATGTAGCCGTTGTGCGGGTCGATCGTGACGATCGCCGAGGCCGGGTCGCCTTCCTCGTCGAGCACTTGGGCGATCGCTTTACGCGCCTGGTCCTGCATTTTCAGGTTGATCGTGGTGTAAACCTTCAGGCCACCCTGCTCGACGGTGTTCAGGCCGTAGCGCCTGACGAGCTCTTTGCGCACGTATTCAAAGAAGAAGCTCTCCTGGCGGCGTGTGTAGTAGTCGCCGTGTTTCACTTCCAGCCGTGCCGCCTTCGCGCTGGCGGCCTGCGCTGCGGTTATGTAGTGCAGTTCGGCCATCTTCCCCAGGACCTCGTTGCGTCGCTTACGGGCGGCTGTCGGGTAGAGGAACGGGTTGTATTGAGAGGGCGCCTGGGGCAAGCCCGCGAGCAAGGCGGCCTGTTGCAGGTTGAGCTGGTAGGCGCTCTCGTTGAAGAAGATCCTCGAAGCCGCCTGTACGCCGAGGGCGGTCTGTCCGCCCACCGTGCCGTAGGCCACGCTGTTCAGATAATCGGTGAGGATCGAGCGCTTACTGTGGTGTTTGTTGTATTCGATCGCAAGCTTTGCCTCGTCGATCTTCTGTTTGAAGGTATGGGTGTCGCTACCCAGGTAGAGATTGCGCATCAGTTGCATCGTGATCGTGGAGGCCCCCTGCAAGGTTTCCCCGTGCAGCGCGTCCTTGACTGCCGAGCGGAAGATGCCCGTCAGGTCCACGCCGTTGTTCTGGTAGAAGCGCTGGTCCTCGATCGCCACGGTCGCGTTGCGCAGCACGGAGGGCATCTGTGCGGTCGTGATCGGCGAGCGCAGCACGTCTGACTGGATGAAGCCGAGACGTGTGCCGCTGGCGGCGTACACCTGCGAGGTGGCACCCGCAAGCTTGGGCGTGAGTGAGTTCAGGGAGGGGGCCGATTGGGCGACCGAAAGGACGTATCCGACCGCCACGATCATGCCGATGAGGATCGCCCCCGTGACGCCGCTTAGGCCGATGAAGACAAAACGGGATGGACCTGAGCGGTTGCGCCGTCGCCGGCGCTGTCGTGCTTGTCTTGACATCTCTCTCGTGGACCTGTCCGTGACTGTACCGTCTCGCGGTGTGATTTCCTGCTGCTTGCGCGAGTGAGCAAGCAACCTTGCCGCGACCTTTCAGATGAGCTCAGAGACCGCCGAGTCGACTATCGGGCAAAGCCCGCCCAGTGTTGTCGTCCCCGCGAGTGCGGCCCGCCCTCACGCGCTGGGCGACACCCGGGCACGAGGGGAGGATGTCGAGCGGGCCGCGGCGGTGCGCGAGGTTTGGCAAGCGCTGTGGGTGTCCCGCCTGCTCGTCTGGATCGGCGGGGTCGTAGCCGTCGCGATGCTCGGGTTCGGACCTGTGCGCCACGCCTTCAACCCTCCTGGCATCACGCGCGGCTTTGGGGCTTTTGGAGACCTCATGGCGGCCCCCGCGGCCCGCTGGGACGCCGCGTGGTACTTGGTGATCGCCCACTACGGCTATCGGCCCGAGCTCGGGGCGATGACGGCCTCGCGCACCGCCTTCTTCCCGCTCTACCCACTCGGTGTACGCCTGCTCTCCGATCTGGCTCTTGGGCCTGTGATCGCGGGCGTGCTGCTCTCCCTGGCGGCGCTCGCGGCCGGGCTGTACGGGCTGCACAGGCTGACGAGCTTGGAAGTGGCGCGACTTCGGTTGCCCGAAGCTGGCGCGGTGCCCCGCCTTGTCGTGCTCCTGATGGCGTTCGCGCCGATGGCGCTCTACTTCTCCGCGGTCTACAGCGAGTCGCTGTACTTCGCCCTGTCGGTAGGGGTTTTCTTGTGCGCCCGGCGCGGGCACTGGGCAGGGGCAGCGGCTCTGGGAGCGTTGGCCAGCGCCACCCGCAGCACCGGAGTCGTGTTGATGGTCCCGATCGTGCTGATCTACTTGTACGGCCCGCGCGAGGACCGCGAGCTGGACAGGCAGGCGGCCGGTCGCCTCGGCTCTAGGCGGCAAAGCAACAGGGCTCTCCTGTCCGCATTGCGACCGCGCTACCGGTTGCGAGCTGACGCGCTCTGGCTCGCCCTGGTGCCGGCGGGGCTTGGGTTGTACATGGCCCACCTTGCCTTCGCCGGTGGGGACGCGCTCGCGCCTTTCCACGCCGAGGCGGTCTGGAAGCGGGACTTCGCGGGACCCTATGGCGGCATCTGGGATGGGGCCAAGGCTGCCTACGCGGGGCTGCGCCAGGTGATGTCCTTCCAGCGCCACCACGTCTACTTTCCCGCGGCCGGAGGCAGCCCGTTCATCAACGCGGGGCACAACCTGCTCCTGTTCGCGTTCCTGCTTGTGGCGATACCCGCGACGATCGGGGTGTTGCGGTTGCTGCCCGTCGCCTACGGCGCATATGTCCTTGCCGCGCTTGCGCTGCCGCTCTCCTACCCGGTGGCATCGCAGCCGCTGATGTCCTTGCCGCGCTTCCTGCTCGTGCTGTTCCCGCTTAACATGTGGCTGGCGGTCCGCCTCGCCGAGCGCCCGCAAGCGCTCACGCGAGCGGTTCTGCTCACCTCAGGGCTGGCGATGATGTTCTTCGTCGGTGAGTTCTCGACCTGGCACTGGGTTGCCTGAGGGTATGGCCGTCGCACCGCACGATTCCCCAGAGAGTCAGCCGCTTGGGCCCGTCCCCAACGACTGGCCTGCGTGGACAGGAGTCTTCGTGCTGCTCGCGGCGCTGGTGCTCGCGGCGGTGGGCGGCCTGATAGTGGACATCCCTGCGCTTGTCCTGGGAGTGAAGATCTCCGCTGAACACACACCGCCAGGGTTGGAGTTTGCCGACACGGTCGTGCAAGACGTCGTGTTCGTCCTTACGGCGATCATGTTCGCCCGCTTCGGCGGTCGTACGGTGCGCTCGTGGCAGTTCGGCTTTCGTCCCACACCGGTGCGCCGCGCGGTTGGGCTCGCGGCGCTCACGATCGTTGCATTTCTCCTCTTCAGCGCCATCTGGGTGCTGGCACTGCATGTCAAAGAAGAAGACACCAAGCTTCTGAAAGCGCTCGGCACCAACGAGACGGCGCTACTGCTCGCGGCGAGTGCCTTGCTCACGACCGTGATAGCCCCGATATGCGAGGAGACGCTCTTTCGCGGCTACATCTTCGCCGCGCTCTCCAAATGGAGAGGCTGGCTGCTAGGCGCCGTCTTCACGGGGATTCTCTTTGGGGCGGTACATCTCGGCTCAGCTCCGGTGGAAGATCTCGTTCCGCTCGGGGTGCTCGGCTTTGCTCTGTGCTTCCTCTACCGGCGCACGGGCTCGATCTATCCCTGCATTGCCGTCCATGCATTGAACAACTCGATTGCCTTTGGCGAGCTCGAGAAATGGGGTTGGCAGATACCGCTGTTGATGACGGGATCGCTTGTCTTGATCGCCCTGCTCGCCCTGTTCGCACGCCGGATCGGCCTGATCTCAGACGTGCCAGAGCCGGCCGATGTCGTCGCGACCGCGTACGATTCTCCGTAATGGCCCGCACGCGTCTTTTCTGGGGCACGGCCCTCGCCACCCTCATGTGCGTGTCACTGGTGGCGAGCCAGGCGCTGGCGGCGAAAACCTCGAGCGGGAGCCTGCACGCGCTCGAGCGTCATGTCACAGAAATGCGTGGGAGCTTGAGGCTCGGCGCCCACGGTCCGCGGGTACTCCTGCTTCAAGATGAGCTCGCGCGCCTGCGCTACGCGGTGCCTGTGAGCGGGCGCTTTGACGGAGCCACCGGCCGCGCCGTCCTTGCGTTTCGCAAGATCGCCGGCCTCGAGCGCATCGAAAGCGCAAACGCGGGCGTCTTCCAGCGGCTACAGCACGGAGCGGGGCGCTTCCATGTGCGCTATCCCCACGACGGCAAGCACGTCGAGGCCGACCTCTCCAAGCAGGTCCTCGCCGAGATCGAACACGGGCGTGTAAGGCGCATCTACACGATGAGCTCCGGTAAGCCCTCCACGCCGACGGTGCTGGGGCGCTTCCAGGTGTACTCCAAGACCGCCGGCACGAACTCGAAGGGCATGGTCGACTCCAACTACTTCATCCGTGGATACGCGATTCACGGATACGCCGAAGTGCCCTCCTATGCCGCCAGCCACGGATGCCTGCGCATCCCGATCCCGGACGCCCCGGCCGTATTCGCTTGGGTACAGGTCGGTTATCCAGTGGATGTCTACACCGACGATGGCAGCGGGAGTCGCACGGTCAGAGCCGACGCCGGTCCTTGACGAGGTGGTTCAGCCCTAGATCCGCCCGGGCAGCAGGCGGGCCAGGAAGCTGAGCCCGAAGCCGTACACGAGCAGAACCAAGAGGGTGTCCACGATCTGGATCGTCCACTGACTGGTGGAGCCCGAAGTTATGCCTGAGAAGGGCGAGGAGAGCGTCGAGAAGGCTTTGTCGATCGCTTCGTGCAGGCCGCTCTTCTTCGATTCCGCGGAGGTGTCGGTGCCGGTGGTCGCGGCGCCTCCAGGGGCTGCTTCATTGACCGCGGCCTGTTGGTGGCTGGAGCCTTTGCCGGCCTGGTCGACCGCGAAGGTGACAAACGAGGCGAGCGCGATCAGGCAGATCACGATCGAGGCGAGACGCAGGATTCTGGCGAGCGTGGGGAGCAGCACATTCGCAGCCTAGCCCTAGCGCTGGACGGCGTGGACAGATGTCGCATCGGCAGCACCGGCTAGATTGCGCCCGATGCCATACGGGCAACAAACTGCAGGCGCGCTCGCCGGCGCAAAGGCCACGCTCGTAGCGGAGTTGCGGGCCCATGCGCTTGTCATCGGCGAGGTCACGCTCACCAGCGGCGCCACCGCCCCCTATTACGTGGACGCCAAGCGCGCGATCCTGCGATCCGAGGGCTTCCAGGCGCTCGCCGCGCTCGTCGCGGCCAAGGCGCACGACTGGCAGGCGACCGCGGTCGGTGGCATGACGATGGGCGCAGATCCAGTCGCCTGCGCCGCCTTGGCAGGCGGTACTCAGGCCAAGGCCTTCTTCGTGCGCAAGGAGACCAAGTCACACGGGCTCCAGCGCCGCATCGAGGGTCCTCTGCTCACGCCCGAGGATCGCTGCATGGTGGTGGAGGACGTCGTTACCACAGGGGGCTCCACACTCGCCGCGATCGCCGCGCTCGCAGACGCGGGGCACGCGATCTGCGGGGTCGTCTCGGTGCTCGATCGCCTGGCCGGGGGCGCCGCCGCGATCGAAGCGGCCGCCGGGGCGCCGTATGTGGCCTTGACCACGATCGACGACGTCTACCCGGAGCGCGCCGAGCGCTAGGACGGCGCGCCGGTAGCCTTACTCACGGAGCCCTCGTAGTCCAATGGATAAGACGACCGCCTCCTAAGCGGTAGATCCAGGTTCGACTCCTGGCGGGGGCATGGGGGCGGATCGCTTGTGTTCATACGGGGTTTGGGGGCGTCGAGACTGCGTGAGGGACGCCAAGGTCTTGCGCTTGGCTCCCGCCTTTTCCCTGCCTAAACGTCGCTTTTGAGCCACGGTGTTGATGGCCCTGGAAGCGTCGAGCTCAGCGCTATCTGGACCGGCCCGCAGGCGCCGCTTGGGCGGGGTCTCGTCGCATCCCGTGGCAGTCGACCTCCGGGCGTGAGGGCGAGCGCAAGCCTGGCATAACGATTGCGAGCTCGGCAGGCTGCTGAGAGCGACTAGTCAATCATCGCATGAACGGCAAGCTGGGCGGCCCCGAGCGGTTAGCCTTGTTTGCTCAATACATGTTATTTTCTAAGCGAGCGAATATGGCGGGATCAACGAACAACAAGATTCAGATGGCGCTTGATCGTGCGCTGGACGGACTGGCCGTCGTCGAGGCTGTTGAGACCAAGGATGAGGTGGCGCGAGTGCTGATCCGCGGCCGCGCGCGTAATTATCGCCTGCGCGCGCTCTGGGCCGGCGCCGGGTGGCCAGCGGACGTCGATCGGGCGATCCGCCATCTCGGCGACGAGTGGCCTCCGGATCTTGTCGTGGTGGCACGGAGCCTTTCTGCCGGCTCGCGGGAAATGCTCGAGCGCAGGGGTGCGAGTTGGGCCGACGGCAGCGGTGACGCACACATCGTCGCACGCGATCTGTTGGTCATGCGTGAGGCTAAGCAGCAGCCTGGCGCTGAACGGCGAGCCTTCTCTTGGTCGCCGTCAGCCGTCTCGATCGCTGAGGCGCTCCTGAACCGCGACTCGCCGTACGGCGTCCGGGCGACCGAGCTGGCGACGCTCACGGGCTGGTCGGCACCGCAGATCTCACAGGTGCTGGGCGCGTTCAATGCCGAGGGCTGGACGACAAAGTGGGGGCCGCAACGAGGCCCGGGCGCGAGTCGCGAGGTGGCCGACGGCGCAAGGATGCTGGACGCCTGGGCCGAGGAGGTGTCAGCTGTCATGCCCGAGCGCCGCTTCGCTGAGCGCATCTTCAACGACCCGATGCAGTTCCTCGTGGATGAGCTTGCACCGGCTTTGGACGAGCACGACATCGGTTGGGCGGTTACCGGCTGGGCCGCGGCCGAGCAGCTCGCGCCCTTCGCGACCGCCGTCCCAGCTCTACAGGTTTACGTCGAGGAGCGCGCTCTCCAGGGACCGTTGACCGAGGTTATGCAGGACATACCGGTTCGCGAAGTGGAGTCCGGCGGGCGCATCGAGTTTCGCAGCGCCGATCCGCATCTGCTGAAGCTCGCAACGCGGCGCAATGGCATTCCTCTGGCGACTGCACCCCGCGTCTTCGCCGACCTCCGGGCGCTCGGCGGACGCGGCGAGGATGCAGCCGAACACCTGCGCGAGGAGGTCATCCTCAAGAACCTGCTGCTACGCCGAAGGAGCGACACCTCTACCGAGATGGACGCCTGGGATAGGCGCTGCCGCAACCGCTTGAAGAAGCGCATCGCCGACGAGCTTGGCAATGTCGGAACTGTGTACGACAGGGGGACTTGGTCGGTGTCCTACCGGATTCCCGACGTGGCTCTCCCACTCAGTGAGCTTCGCAATACCCTGGTGGCGGTCGAGGGTCGCGAGACAGGGTGGCCCCCGTGGTGGGTTCCGACGCGAAAGGCCGTTCAACCCGAGGTTCGAGACGGCGCGATCGAGTGCTGGTTCCGCGACGATGCGGTGCGCAACGGCAGGCACCCGGACTTCTGGCGTGTGGAGCCAGAGCTCAAGCTGTTCCTGCTGCGCTGCTACCAGGAGGACGACATCACCGGAACTCCCGGCTCGGCGCTTGACCCGACGTTCCCGATATGGCGCATAGCCGCGTCGTTGCTGCACTCCGAGCGGATGGCCCGCTACGTGGACGCCGACGACATTGAGTTCTTCGTCCGATGGGACAGCCTGAAGGGTCGGGAGCTTAGGATCGTCACGGGTGAGCCGCGAGATTACTTCAGGCGCGGGCACCTCGCCCACGACGACAGTGTGGCGACATTTGTGCGCACAAACCCCGAGGAGATCGCCCGCGATCTCCCGAGCGTGGTTCGTGCGCTGGTCTCGCCGCTCTACGAGGTCTTCGGGCTACTTGACCCGCCGGGATCGTTGTACGCGACGGAGATCGAAAACATGCTCGAGCGAAGCCGGGGTCAGACCGATGGCTAACCCGGCGATCGATGACGAACGTTCGCCGGCGGCGAGAGCACGCGCGGAGCGGGCACTGTGCACGCTCGCGGCACACATATCGGACGACGACGTCCCCTTGATTGTCCTCGGCGGATTGATGCCGGAGATCCTCACCGAGGGCCGGGAGACCGGCCCGTCGCACCTCGGCACAAGCGACGTGGACATGCTGCTCGTGGCCCATCTCGCACAAACCGACGGTTTGACACGTATCGAGGCCGCGCTCGAAGTCGCTGGCTTCAGCACACAGCCGGGCGAGAACGGTTGGCGGTGGCGCGGCATCGTCGATGGCTTCGCGGTCAAGCTCGAGTTCCTCTGTGACCTTGACTCCGAGCCTGAAGGCATCGTCGCGATCCCCGGTTGTCGGGTGCTGGCCGCCAACAACCTTCGCGGCACCGGCTATGTCGCGGCGGACTGGAGAGTGCGGGAGCTGACCGCCGATATCGCCGGCCTGGGTCCGACGACCGTGCGTGTGCGGTTCGCCGGTCTCCAGGGTTATCTGCTGACGAAGTGCGTCGCTGTCCGCCACCGCGGCAAGGACAAGGACCACTACGACCTTGTGTTCGTGCTTATTCACAACCGTGCTGGCGGCCCCAGCGCTGCCGCACGGCAACTGCTCGACGGCAAGCTAGCCAACAGGCTGCCGGCCTTGCGCTCAACGTTCCTGGAGGTGCGCGAACGCTTCTATTCGGTCACCAGTCCGGGCCCCAAGGGTTTCGCGGCCGAATCGGCGCGCGCCGATCCATCGGCCCTACAGGACGAGAACCGCGCGCTGGCTGTAGCCGCCGTGAACGAGTTCATCGAAGATCTGCTGGCAAGTGGATAGCCATGCGCCCTGGAGATGCTCTTCCAAGAACAGGAGGGTCTGCCAACGTGGGCGGTCACCCGTATTCGAGAGCTGGACAGAGCAGGAAAAGGAAGCGGCATCCGCTTTCTCTGAGCTTGCTCTTGCCGAACGCGCGTAACGCGCGGACCGATTTAGGCGGTGGACCTCAAACCCCCGCCTAAACCCAGCCCAATCGTGCCGAATCGCCGGGCATAACCACGCTGAGGCGGCGGCCGAAACCGTTGCTGTGCCTAGCGATACGCCCAATCCGACGGCGCAGTCCCTTTCGTCCTCCTAAGCGGTAGATCCAGGTTCGACTCCTGGCGGGGGCGTACCCAAGCCGTCGAGTGCCGCACCCTGTATAGGCGCGGCCACACTATGGCCAGAGGTGCGCCTACACTCCGCCGGCGGCTTTATGGGCTGGCGCCGGCACCTGTGTAATAGGACCGCGTTCGCCGGATCCTGAGGGACAGTTTGTGGGGGGCTGCCCTAGTGGGTTCCGAGGTACCAGCGGCGAGCGAGGATGTCTTTTGTCGTATTGCTTTTCGAGCTTCTCGAGGTGTGCCTGTCCGATGGTGAGTCTCGCCGGTGGCCTCTTGATGGTGGCGGGAACGCCGGTCGCAAGGATGTCCTGCTCGACGCCCAGGCCTTCGTTGCGTGGGCCGATGACGTCGATTGTTCTTATGGGCAGGCCGTCCGAAGTAAAGTAAAGCTCAAGCGTCACGATCGCTTCGGCAAGGCCCTTGAAGAGCTTGTTCGCTTTCTTTGCGGCATCGATCTGTTTTTGCGAGAGGTGTGCGGCGAGCAGCCTGGCCATTGGCACGGTCGTGACGAACTCCGTGGCCTGCCGTCCATCGACGGTTCTCGGACCGATTTCGTGAATACTCAACGAATCGCCGATCTGTTCGATGAGCCTTTGGAAAGCACCGGTGGAGGTCGTGGGCTGCTCTTGTGAAAGTGTGGAGAGCGCCGAGAGCGTCGGGTTGCCGGAAGATTTCGGTGCGAGTGTTTGGCGAACCCACGGGCGGCCACCGGCGTAACGCACCGCGGACGGCGTATAGTCGTAAAGCGTCTTGCCGACGCTGATTTGCTTGACTGGGACGCCGTCGATCTCATCGACTCCGATGAAACCTGGGGGCGAAAGACGCTCGGTGGCCTTGGTGTAGCTAACGAGGCTCTCGCACTTGTTGGCGTTTGAGCCGAGTTCCGCTCCTTCGACGGGTGGGCCGAGTTCTCCCAGAGCAAACACTCCCGAGACGCGAGCGGTATTGAAGTGAATTAGGAGCATCTTCTGCTCAAGCGCTTGCAGGGCAGGTGGCACAGAGATGGGCGAGGAAGCTGGTTCTGCACCGACCGTAACCGAAGTCAAGACGGCGAGCAGCAGCAAGACGGGCACCGGCATGTACTTCAACATCGATCTCAACGGCGCCTTCCCCATCAGCTCTGACCAGTGGTGCGGTCCAACTACTTGATTCTGCTCGATGCCGCTGTTAGCAGCCTGATCGTGCGAATGTGCCCGATCCTCCGCGAGGTGTGGCGGCGTGTAGGCTCTGCGCCGAATGGCCCCGACGCTCCTCAACCCCGGCAACTCGGGCGGGTCGTTGCTCAACGAAAACGGGCGAGGAGATCGGAATCAACCTCAGATTGAGACCAGCTGCGAACACGCAGGCAACGTGGGCACCGCCTTCGCCGTCCCGATCGATGCTGCAAAGAGCGAGTTCGGAAGCTTAAGAAATAGGGGTTATTCCGAGTCGTGGCCTTGGAACGTACGCCCGCTGAGCCAGGCAAACCACTGAGGTGCGTAGCGGCGAAGCTCGACGAGCGACACAACGATGGTCAATGCGATCAGAGAGAGGACCCAAACTGGCCGAGGCGGATGTATGAACTCGACAATCAACGCAGTGCTTATTCCTGCGGCGACTACGCCACGAAAGACGAAGCTCATGAGCACACCGATCGCGACGAGCCAACCAACGGGAGGACGAGAACGAGATATCACGATTAGCCAATTATCGAGTGCCTGCGGGCCTTTACCCATCCTGGCCTTGCGCGAACGGCCCGTGGGGGCTCTCATCCTCGGCATAGCGATAGACCGCGAGCGTGAATACTGCGGAGGTTGCGCTCAAGTACACCAACACGGGAGTCGCGGCGAGGACGCCGAGCGCCAGAAGTAGGGTGCCGCCGGCTGGATCTTTCCCAAACGATTGGTATCCAGCGACAAGGAGCAGGACGCCAGGTATCAACAGCAGTCCGGTGGCGCCGCCGATGGCGATCGTCCCCTCAGCCCAACATCGGCGAACGGTCCCCAAAGAGCGCCTCAACGCAGAACTCTGCACGTACGTCGCCATCGACCGCCCCGAAAGTCGAATAACACCATCCATCGGCACGAAAGCTATCGCAGACTGGCGATGGGAAGATCCGTGCGTCGGTGGGCTCAGGAGTTGGCTCTGAGCCAACTCTTTACGCCATCCAAAAAACGGCGCGCCGCGTCGATTGGATCGTAGTCATCGGGCTCAACATCCTCCAACATCATGTAGTCAGCGATGCTGCGAAGCTCGAACAGCCTCCGCAACTCAGCGGCAAGCTTCGGGTCAAAGCCACCCTGCTTGACTACGAATAGCCCAAATGCTGAAAGCACTCCGGAGTGCTTGGAGCGAGTCTCGCCGATGCTCAAGAGCGCGGCCTCCGCTGCGTAAAAGGCGGCGTAGTAAGCGCGGGAGGTTGCCTGGGCCGAGAAGCCGGCCTCCTCAAGATGGCGTGCGGCGAGCAACTCCGTGTCGCTGCGTGCGATCAGTGCTTCGCCGCGATCCTTGGTCACGCTACAGAGATGCCCTCGGCACGCACCCTCTCGAGCAGAGGGGCCCGATCCTGGTACTCGCTCACTGAGACGGGGATCTCGGAGACGACTACGTCGTTTGAGAGCGAGTGGCGCCACAGGACGTCGTTCATGCGTGCGAGCTCGCGCTGGCGGGAGGGAACCTCGTCGAGTACGACCAGCAGGTCGATATCCGATTCGGGCTGTGCGTCGCCTCGCGCGGAGGAGCCGTAGAGCACCACGTCCCTGAGACGATCCCCATAGAGGTCACGCAACTCCAGCGCAACTTCATGCGCGATCTTCGTTCGGTCGATCAGGGCACGCACAGAACCAATTCTACCCAGGCCCGTCGGCGTCTCAGGTAGCCCAGTGGCCTATCCCCGGTTTCTCGATGGTTTAGGCAGCAGCCTCAAATCTCTGCCTAAACCCAGCCAAATCCGCACGTATCGCTGGGTATCGCGCACGACCGGGACAGACGAAAACGGTTGCCACGCCTGGTGATCGCGGGCGATCCGCCGATCCGTCTGTCGTCCTCCTAAGCGGTAGATCCAGATTCGACTCCTGGCGGGGGCATGGGTGGGCCCTTGCCTAAGTCCTAGCCGGCTGCTGCCCACCTTGCAAGGACCCATCTCCCTCCCCGGCCCGACGCCTCTCCAACCACGCCACAAACTCCTCGGCCGGCAAGGGCCTGGAGATGAAATAGCCCTGGCCGGTCTTGCAGCCGACCTGGACGAGCCGCTGGGCCACCTCGGCCGTCTCGATTCCCTCGGCCACCACGTAGAGATCGAGGTGGCGAGCCAGGTCGATCGTGGTACGCGCAATCGCTTCGTCTCGCGGGTTCTGGCATATGTGGGTTATCAGCGAGCGGTCTATCTTCAGCTCGGTTGCGGGGAGCCGTGTGAGGTAAGCGATCGAGGCATGCCCACTGCCGAAGTCGTCGATGGAGACCCCTACGCCCAACGCGCGCAAGGCGTCCAGGACGCGCAACGCCTTGTCGATGTCGGCCATGGCCGCACTCTCGGTTACCTCCACGGTGAGCGCGCCATCGGGAGTCGCATGGGTCTTCAGGAGCGACTCGATGTGGGTGGGGAGCGTTGGATCGTGCAGATTGCAGGCCGACAGGTTCACCGACATGCCGAGCTCGATGCCAACTTGGCGCCAAGCTGCGTGCTGGATTAGTGCCTGGTCGATCACATACCTCGTCACGTCTGCGATCAAGGCGGTCTGCTCGATCACGGGCATGAACTCCAGCGGCGCCAGCATGCCTCTCTGCGGATGGCGCCAGCGCAACAGTGCCTCTGCACCGGTCACGCGACCGCTCGCCAAATCGATCTTGGGCTGGTAGAAGAGCACGAACTCCTTGCGTTCCAAGGCCGGGCGAACCTGCCCCAACAGCTTCAGTCGCGCAGTATCGAAGTGGTCGTGCTCGGCGGAATAGACCTCGACGACGCTGCGATAGGAGCGAGCGTGGGCGAGCGCCATGTCGGCGCGTCGTAGGAGCGTCTCCGCGTCGGCCGCATGGTCGGGTGCGAGCGCGATACCGATGCTCGCCTCGACGTTGACCGCGACTCCGTCCAAAGCGATCGGCTCCTCCATCGTCGAGCGGATCCGAGCGGCGGTCTCCAGCGCCGCGGCGTGGCCTTCGGCGTGGGGTTGAAGAATCGCGTACTCGTCGTTGCCCAGACGAGCGAGCGTCAGCTCGCCGTCGAGGCTCGCCCGCAGGCGCCGGGCAACCTCGATCAAAACCGCATCGCCGGCGCCATGGCCAAGCGTGTCGTTGATCTGCTTGAAGCCATCGAGGTCGAGTAGCAATACCGCGATCTCATCGCCGTGCGTGCGCTCACCATGCAGAGCCTCGCCGAGGAGCTCGGAGAAAAGCGTGCGATTGGGCAGCCCGGTCAGCGGGTCGTAGCGGGCGAGACGATCGTTCTCTTCGGCCTGGCCGCGCAGGCGTCTGGAGGCCGAGGCCACGATCCTGAAGAGAATCCCCCACAGCAGCGCAAGCCCCAGTGCCACAATCACCGCGATCGTGCGCTCATCGCTGCCTATGGCGGCCGCGATCGGGGCGTAGCTGAGGTATATCTCGAAGGCGCCCGCCGGTGGTGCAGAGGCGGTGAAGCGCAACGGCACGTACACCTCGACGAGTTTTCCCAGGCCGACCTCGCTCGCCGTCTCCGAGTCTCGGGTGGGAGAGACGACGGTGGCAGCGCCCGGCCGCCCCTCGAGCGCGCTCTGGAGATCGTCGCTCTCACCCGGGTGCTGTCCGATCAGGGCATGGTCGTCGGAGTAGACGATCAAGCCTTTGTTGTTCCAAATCTTGATGCGGGCGAGGTCGCGCTTGACCGAGCGGGCGCTCAACTGCTCGTCGAGTTCCCTTACGCCGCTGGTGCTCAGTCCGTTCCTGAGCTCGCTTTCCGAGATCCTGGGCTGCACTCCGAGCCTCGCCACGAGGCTCGCGGACTGAGTTGCGTCGGCCAGTGTGCGATCCACGATCTGGCCTCGCAGGACCCATGCGAGCAGGACCCCGAGCGCGACTATCGGGATCAGGCTGAGCAGTGCCACCTGGCCCGTGAGGCTTACCCGCGCTCTGCTGGGACGCATACTCAGCTATCGGCAGATCGCGGCCGGTAACTCAATAGTTGGGGGCCGAGGTCGACGCCTGGGTCGACCCTTCCATCTCACCAACCAGCGAGACCCGATCCCTACCGGCGTCCTTGGCCGTATAAAGCGCCTTGTCGACACGTGTCATCAATGCGTCTGCTGACTCGCCGGGCTCGTGGATGACAACGCCCGCCGAACATGTTTGCTGGTCGGGCACTTGCCGTCGCAGGCGCTCGACCACAGCGAGCGCGTCTTCAACGGGTGGGGAGTTGGGGAGCAGCAGGGCGAACTCCTCGCCACCGATGCGCGCCAGGAAGTCGCCCGCGCGCAGCTCCTCCCTCCACGCCGCGGCGGTCTCCTTGAGCAGGCGGTCGCCGGCCGGATGCCCGTGTGCGTCGTTGAAGTCCTTGAAGCGGTCGAGGTCGAGCATGGCGAGTACGAACCGCTCTTTCTCCAGTAGTGCCTTGCTTAGGTTCGTCTCCCAAGCTCGCCGATTCGGCAGTCCGGTGAGCATGTCGGTGCTGGCCATGTCGCTCAGCTGCGAGAGCAGGTCGGCGCGCTTGATCGCCGCGGCCACCTCGTGGGCGAGCAGAGTTATGAGGGTGGTTCGTGTACCGCCCGCGCGAACCGCGTCGGGCCAGCCCACGACGAGCACGCCGACCGGTTCCTCTCCTCTGAACACCGGCTCGAACAGCATCGATGAGGGACGGCCCAGGATCTCCCACATGTCCTGGCCGAGCGCCCCTGGATCGTCTCCTTCGTTCCACGACAGAGGGCGTCGGGATGCGAACGCTTCGCCGGTCGCGGTCGCCCTCTCGGAAGAGATCTCGAGCGGGCCCAGGTCGAGGCCGGCCATGGCGGTCGAGCGCAATGTGCCGGACGGGCCGGCGGGCTCGTACAGGAGCGCGAAGCTCGCGTCGGCGATAGACCTGGCCGCGTCGCATACCTCGGCGCGCGCGCGGGGGCTGTTCGACAGTCCGCGCATCACGGCCGCGACTCGCTCCAATGCCTGCTGGCGGTGCTCGGCGTCGTATGCCTCGAAGCGGACCTCGGCGACCAGCCACTGGGTGGTGAAGCCGATGATCGAGCTCACCGCCAGGAACAGCACGCTTGCGCGGTACTGACTGGGGGGGTACGCCGCTCCTCCGATGAGCAGTGGCGGAGCAAGGAAGAACACGGCCACTGCCACCGTCACCACGCACAGCTGGCGCCTGTCGCCGTGCAGGGCCGTCCAGAACACCGGCAGCAAAGCGACGATGGCGATCCCTGAGTTGGCCCCGCCTGCCGAGCTGCGCAGAAACGCGACCCCGATCAGGAAGATCAACGAGGGAAAGACCTCTCTGGCTTTGCCGAGGGCGCCCTGCCAGGGCGTGAGCCGGATCAGGCCCGCGAGGGCCCCCAGGCCCAACGCCACCGCGTATTGCGTCCAGTCGACGGTCGTCCCCACGTGCGCGACCACCGCGGCGAGCCCAGCTGCCGCGGCGAACGGAGCAAGGTTTTGCGCGACGCGCTCGGTCGGTGTGCCGTCTCCGCCGGTGTGCTTTTTGCTTCGCATACTCAAGCTACTCGGCAGATCGTGGGCGCTACTTGATCCTGGCGAGCCATCATGTTTGCACCGGCGCCCCGCACCCATCCTTCTGCTGTTGTTAAAGCCAGCCGCCGGCTGTTGCCGATGAGAGATTGCCCGGCAGTGCTTGGGTATGCCATGAGGTCGAGATCGAGCGTCAGATCGATGAGGAGATTTGTGAATCCTGGGAGGCTCGCGCCCGCCATAGGGGCGCTCTTGTGCATAGGGGCGCTCTTGTGTGCGGTGGCGCTCGCAGCCCCCGCCGTGCCGGCCCAAAGCCGGCCCGCCGTGGCCCACGCGTCGATCATTGGCGGGCGTGCCGCCCAAGCGGGCAGCTTCCCGTCGCTTGCCTATGTGATCGACATCCAGGGCAAGTACGCCTACCAGTGCACCGGCACCGTCGTGGCGCCCAGCCTGGTCTTGACCGCGGGTCATTGCGCCGAGAACACGAGTACGGGAGTGCGCTACCAGCCGTCGGGCTACCGGATCGTCACGGGTGCGGTCGATCCGCTCACCCCTGGCGCGACGATCTCGAGGGTCCTGGGGGTGATCGTCTATCCGGGTTTCGCGCGCAAAGTGGACGCTGGCGATGCCGCGCTGCTCGTCCTGTCGACTCCCGTCTCGGCTCCCCCGATCAGACTCGCCACGCGCTCGGAGACCACACATCTGAGCGCAGGCTTGCCGGCCGTGATGGCGGGTTGGGGACTGACCTCCTATGCGCAAAGGCTTCCCACTGAAACGCTGCAGTCGGCCGGTACGGCCGTGCAGGGGCGCAAATGGTGCGCCGCCAATGCTCCTCCCTTCTTTGCCAAGAGCGAGATCTGTGCCGTTGCGCCCCCGAGCTATGCCACAGGGGCTTGCTCAGGCGACAGTGGCGGCCCTCTGCTCGAGCAGCGGCCGAGCGGCGAAGCGGTCCAAATCGGGATCGCTGTGCACGTCTACGGACGGTGCTCCACGCGTCACCCGTCGGTCTATGTGAGCGTCGGCGCTATCGCCGCGTGGATCCACACCTGGATCGCCGCCTACAAGCTGCCACCCGTCGCACCCCCTGAAGCGCCCGCTCCCTCACCGCCGCCGTCGCCCACCTCGCCGGTTCCGCTGTCCTGAAGATCCTCGGGCTCATAGAGCGACTCGCAGGCGAGCTCCTGCCCTTTGCCGTTCCATAGCTTGATCTCCAGCAGATCGTGGCGGTAGTCATCAGGCGCGATCAAGGTGAATCGTTGCTCGATCAACTCGCACTGGTCGACGGTCGCACGCCCGAGCTCGGCGGTCACGATCCGGCCCGCCCCCACGAGGGGGCGCCCCCACACGAGCGTCATCGCCGCGACGGCCCCCGCGGGGCCGTGCCAGGCACCGATCACCTCGTCGCATACATCGAGCTTCCACTCGGGATTGCGCTCGGCGGTCTCCTCGGTGAAGTCCGTATGGGCGGAGAGCTCCATCGGTTCGTCCTCGCCCGCGGCGGTGACGAAGCGCACGTAGCCAAATAGCTCGTATCCGCCGGATGTGATCGAGGTGGCCGGCACGTAGCGGCGCCCGTGCCATGTCCGGTCCGGATACCAGGCAATCGGGCCAGGCTCCCCGAGGTCCTGGCCGGCCGTGTCGAGCTCTGCCCAGGCCCTGCGTAGCTCCTCTTCCAGACGCTCGGCCCAACGTCCGTAGGGCAAGCCCTCCTGTGGAGGCTCGGCGGCAAAGCTGGGAACGACGCGTTCGACGGGCGGCACGGAGGGAGCCTACCCGGCTCTTTCACGCTTCGCGTAGTACCGCGGCTGCGTGCTCGGGGGCGACGACGTTCAGGTTCACTCCGGTGGACAGCTCGAGCCCCGCCAGATGAGTCAGGCGCGGCGCAACGTCGATGCGCCAGCAGAAGTGCTCGGCCCCACGCGGAGCCGTCCTCACCCACATGTTCAGCGGGGGGCTCGAGCCGAAGTGGCGCGCCAGCCGGCACAGCCCGTCGTGCAGCAGGGCCGCTCCCAGCGGGCCCTCGTCCTCGAAGCGCATTCGCGGCTTGCGGGGGGCGAGCATCAGCTGGAAGGGCAGGCGCGATCCATAGGGTGCCATCAGGACCGCCTCCTCGTCGATCGCGACGATCCGCTCCCCGCGGCGTACCTCTTCGGCGACGAGATCCTCGAGCAGACCTCTGCCCATCGTGCGCGTTGCGTAAGCTCCGCAGCGCTCGCGCTCGCGTGCCACCTCGGCGGGCACGAAGTCGAGTGCGTACAGCTGCGAATGGGTGTGCTCGAGCGAGGCACCCGCCTCCCGCCGCTCGTTGACGATCAACTGAACGTAGGCGCAGTCCGCGTGTGCTTGCATGCGCTTGCGCCAAACCTCCATCGCCCCCGCCAGGCGCTCTGGAGGAAGCTCCGCGAGCGAGAGGACCGACTCGGGTGCGTTGACGATTACCTCGTGGGCCCCGCTGGCGGGCGCCGCGCAGAACAGATCCGGCTGGGCGTCGGCGGGCGGCTGGGGCGAGTCCGGTGCAAGTGCCGGATACAGGTTGGGTACGACCCTAACCGTCCAGCCAGGTGAATCAGGACCCCACCCACCCTCAGGACCCCACCCACCCTCAGGACCCCACCCACCAGACCCGGGGGAGGGGCGCACCGCATACAGCTCGGGCGGCGTGCGGTCCTCGTGACCCAGGGCGAAGGGGTCTCGCTCCACGTCGATCGGCGTCGCCGCCGGGCAGCTCGGCTCGCCGCCGGGACGTACTGAGCGCTCTCCCGCGACGATCACCTTGTGACCGCTCAGCGGGTCCACGCGTATTTCAGGCATTCAATGCGTACCGTTCGACGTCGTGGCGCAGCTTCTCCACGCTCGGGTACTGGCCTTGGTGGATGAACCGGCGCCCATCGGCCGCGATGAACACCGTCACCGGCGTGGATGGGGAGTCGGTGATCTGCACTCCCAGTTTCCCGCTCTCGTCGTAATAGCTGGGGTAGCTCACCGGGAAGGATCTTAGGAAGGCGATGGCATCGCCGCTTTTGGTGTCCTCCGAGTCGATGCCGATGAATGCGACGCGTCGCCCATATTCGGCGGACACTCTCTGGAACGCGCCGAACTCTTCCTTGCAAGGCACGCACCAGGACGCCCACTTGTTGATCACCACCGGGTAGCCCTTCAAGCTGGCCAAGCGTGTGTCCAGCGCGCGCGCGCCTCCTCCGAGCAGCGTCCCGCCCTGCGCGTGCAGGGCCGCCAGCGCGGGTGGGGAGCCGGCCAGCAGCATGTTTGCCTGGGCCGCCGTCAGTCGTGTGGCGGTGCCCCCGCTTGAGGGGCTGTGTGGCAGCTCGGTGACGCCCACGGCGATCAACCCCACCACTGCCAGGCAGGCGAGTCCGAGGATCGTGCGGCGGAGGGTCATCGGGCGTTGGTCATGGTGTCGCCCACACGATGAGGGGGCGCTGTTCGGAGGCTGGGGCCGGCGGAGTCGTTCATGCCGGACAAGGGTGCCAGATAGAGGAGGGCATCTCGGCTCTTCAGTTTGCCCGGATCGTGCTGTATCCTGACTGGAACGGGAAGAAGTAAGGATCTGCCCGCCCGGGGGGTCCCCAACCTTCTCCAAGCCTCACCGGCGCAAGCGCCGGTTTACGAGTTCCGCGGAGTCCTTTCCGCGGCGGCTCCATCTCGAAGCCCCAGCCTCTTATGGCCGAGTCAACCGAAGTGGCCCGCGCGGCCGCGTCCATTCCCAGTTCCGCCGAAATCTCGCGCGCGGAGAAGCTCGTGCGCGAGCGTTTCGTGCACGAGGGGGAGGATCCGGCCGTCGCGTTGGCGGCCGGATCGCCACGGCGACGGGCGCTCGACCAGGCGCTGATCGAGCTGAAGGAAGGCGCCAAGCATCCCTCCACCGCCTGGAGACGCGAGTTCTCGCTACTGCTGGGCCTCGAGCGGGTCCTCTCCGAGGAAGAGCCCAAGCTCGTCGATGGGACGGTCCTCTCCGCCCATCAAGTGGATGCCTTGTCGGGCACGCTCACGGCCCTGCTGGCCGAGGCACAGCGCTCTTCCGCCGCCAATGGGCGCGCCGCGGCAGCCGCCTCGCCCGAGCTGCTCGCTTCGGCAGCGATCCTTGGCCCCGACGGCGACGAGCTCCCGTCCGCTCCGCTCGAAGGGGCCGAGCCGGCCGACGACGCCGACAGGGATAGCGAAGCCGATGGCGAGGCCGAGGAAGAGGAGGAGGACGCCGACGACGCCGAGGACGATGACGAGGATCTCGGCCCGGTCCAGCGGGCCGCGCCCGAGGAGGACGACGAAGACGACGATTTCGAGGACGAGCTGGATCTCCCCGAGCCAGAGCCCGAGGCCGAGGCTGAGCAGGAAGAGGAGTCCGACGAGGAGCCCCGGGACTGGGTGGACGAGGACGAGGAGGACGTCTCAGACCAGCCCGAGGATCCCAACGCCGCCAAGCGCTTCTGGTTCGAGCACGCCACGGGCGCCGGTAAGACGGTGGCCGCGCTCGGCTTCGTGGAGGCCTCGCAGACCGGCGGCATCCTGATCCTCACCCACAGGCGCAACCTGGTCGACCAGTTCCATGGGGAGCTACGCCAGCGCGGCTACCAGAAGCGCATCTCCAGGCCCCTCTACGTGGGCGAGGACTCCCCCAAGGGACCCGTCACGGTCGAGACGTACCAGTGGTTCGTGCGCAATGCGGGACGCATATCGAGTGCCTACACGATCGTGATCTGCGACGAGGCCCATACCGCCCTGGGCGAGAAGACCAGCGGCGCGATCAGGGCGTGGACGGGGCCGATCTTCATCGGTATGACGGCCACGGGCGCGCTCATTGCCCGCCACGTGACTGACCTGTTCCCGACGCAGACCTCGCGTTTCGATCTGGCCCAAGCGGCCCGCCGCGGCGTGATTGCGCCTTTGCGCTGCGTGAGGATCTCCCCCGGCGTGGGCGTCCGCACGATCGCCAACGTGCCCTTGCGCAGGGGGGAGGTGGACACCGAGTTCGACCAGGAGGAGCTGGCTGCCTTGCTCGACCAGCAGCCTTTCAACATGGCTGCGGCCAACCTCTACAAGACGCGCTTCAACGGGGTCCCCGGGGTGGTCTATGCGGCGGGTGTGCAGCATGCCTACAACCTGGCGGAAGCGTTCAGGGCCGAAGGCATCAAGGCGATGGGCGTCTCCGGGGAGACCCCCAAGCGCGAGCTGGCGGAGGTGCTCGCGCGCTATGAGCGCGGCGACATCGACGTCCTGATCAACGCCCAGCTCCTGGCCGAGGGATGGAACAGCCCGCGGGCCACGGTGTGCGTGCACCTGGCGCCGACGGCCTCCAAGCGCATCTACCAGCAGCGGGTGGGTCGTGTCACGCGCCGTCATCCGGGCAAGGAGGCGGGTCTGGTCGTGGACTTCGTGCACCCCGCCACCAAGAACGACGATCCTGTCGTGACCTTGCACTCTCTGCTCGACCGCGACGTGTACAGGGGCGGGGCGATCGTGGTCGGCCCCGTCAGGCGCGGGCGCGGGCGGCGCATGCGGGTGGAGCGTCGTGTGCTGCCGGTGTGCGCCGAGGAGGAGCGCCGTTTTGAAGTGTTCGAGCGCGAGCTGTGGCGGATCGCCGTCGAGCATCTCGATTACGGCGAGCAGCACGTATGGGCGGCCTTGGCGGGCGCGCGCGTGACCCCCAATGGTTGGCGTAGGGCGCGGGCGATGCTCCACTTCGACCGCACCGGCGAGCTGAAGGCGCGCTTCCTGATCACCACGGTGCAGCGCAACAAGAACTCGCAATTGCGCTTGAAGGCGCTCTCGGAGATCGCAGCCCTGCGCGACCCAGACGCGTTCGACACGGCCATCGATATCGCCGGCGGTTGGCAGCGCGAGGAGCGCCGGGAGGCCGCCAAGATCATGCTGAGGGCGCTCGTGGAGCGTAGGATCGGCCGTCGCGACCAGGCCAATGCGTGGATCTGGCGCTTGGCGGAGTACACGCGGGAGGTGCACGAGGAGTACGCCGTGCAGCGCTGGCCTGAGACCAAGCGCCTGCTGGGCTTGCTCGTCAACTCCGCCGGCGGGGCCCACGCACGCAACGCGCGCCGCCTGGTGCACGCGGCGCGCAAGCAGGACCGCAGGCTTGCCGCGGCCTTGCTTGCCGCGGCGCTCGCGCACACGCCTGAGGCCGAGGAGGTCCTGAGGGGTGCCCGCACGCGTATGGCCCGCAAGCCGCCCGCGCTCGCACGTGAGCTGTTGCGCAACTTCCCCAAGCGCCGCCGGGCGGGTGGGCGTTCATCCGCGCGCCGCCGGCGCAAGGGCCCACGCACGGGCGAGCAGGGCAGTGGCGCGAAGCTGGCCCAGACGGGGTCGGCCCAAGCTCTGTCCGGTCAGATTCAGCGCGATCAAGCGCAACCGGATCAGACTCACGAGCGGGCCATCCAGGCGGCTCAGCCGGCAGTGCCGGAGCAGGCCGATTCAGGGCAACCCATTCAGGCTGAGAAAACCGAGAAGGCTGAGAAGGCTGGGAACATCGAAGGGTCTGAGAAGCCCACGAAGCCCGCAAGACAGGCGCGCCCCCGGCGTGCGCCGCGCAGGTCTGCCAACGGCAAGGTCACGCGTTCGGGGATGGGCAAGGATGCGCCTTCAGATGCTGTGCTTGCCGAGGCGCTTTCGAGTGACGGGGCCACACAGGCAGGCATGGATGGCGGCTTGGAGCCGGGCTCGGGTAGGAAGCTACAGAAGAACGTCGAACAGGCGCTCGACCGGGCCGATCAGCCGACAGACTCGAAGTGAACCTCCCCGGCGCTTAGCGCCGTGGTCGTGCCGTCTGGGCCACACACCAGCAGGCGACCGTCATGGTCGATCCCTTCCGCTCGGCCGTGACCCCCCGTCCAGGTGACCTCGCGCCCGCACAGCGCATCGCGAGCTCGCCACGCCTCCAGCAACACATCCGCTGGCTGGGCCAGCCTACGGGCAAATGCGATGAGCAGCTCTGCGAGCAAAGGCTCGATCGCGCTTGGTGCAAGCTCCAGGCTGGCGGCGCCGGTGCGGACCTCCACGGGGAGCTCCTCGGTGCGCACGGCCACGTTCACCCCGATCCCCACCACGGCCCAGCCTTCTTGGGGGCGGCCCTCGACGAGGATTCCCGCCAGCTTGGCGAGAGTGGGCGCCCTCTCTGCCTGGAGGCCGGCATCGGTGGCGAAGACCACATCGTTGGGCCACTTCACAAGCGCGCGGCGTGCTCTTTGCGCATTCCTCCTCGAGGAGTGCTCTCCCACCGCATCGCATACCGCCACACCGGCAAGTAGCGAAAGCAGAGGGGGAGGGTCGCGCACCACGAGCGAGCACAGCAGAGCGCTACCCGCGGGTGCCACCCAGGTGCGTCCCTGGCGCCCGCGTCCCGCGGTTTGCTCGCCGGCGCTCACAAGCGTGCCGTGAGGCGCCCCCGCGATCGCCAACGCGCGTGCTCGCTCGTTGGTTGAGTCTGTCCGCCTCAGGTGCAGGCGGGGGTGCCCAAGGTTGGGCTGGCGCCGATCGGCGGCGTCTTCGCTCGTCGCGCTCGGGCTCTTCACCCGTTGCGCCCGGTTGCGTCGGCGAGCAGCGCTTCCAGGAGACCGTCTATGTCGTGTTGCGTGGCCTCGACGTGAGGCTCGAGCCCGTGCTCTCTCAGCGCGGCGCTCGTGACGGGGCCGATCGAGACGGTCCGGGTGCCTGCTGCCAATGGCGCCCCACCGGACTCCCAGAAGAAGCGAACGCTGGAGGCCGAGGTGAACGTGATGTAGTCGGCGGTCCGGGCCTGCTCCAAGGCGTGCTGGGAAGGCGGCTCGGCGACCGTCTCGTATAGGGCGAGCACGTCCACCTCGGCGCCGCGCGCGCGCAGGGCTCGGGGGAGCACGTCGCGGGCATCGCTTGCCGTGGCGATGAGGGCGCGTCCGATCTCCAGCTCGCTCAAGGCCTCCACCAGCGACTCGGCCACGAAGCGCTCGGGGATGACGTCGGCCACGATTCCGTGCTGGGCCAAGGCAGCTGCGGTGCCCGGCCCGATCGCCGCGATCCGCGCACCCGCGAGCGCGCGGGCATCGCGTCCGCCTGCCGCCAGGCGCTTGAACAGGAACTGGACTCCGTTTGCGCTCGTCAGGCAGATGAGGTCGTAGGACGCTGGGTCAAGCGGCGGGAGGGTGGGATCGGATATCTCGCGCGTGCGAATCGTGGGCGTTTGGACGACGCTTGCACCAAGCTCCTCCAAGCGTCGTGCCAGTCCGCTGGCCTGCGCACGCGCGCGGGTTACCGCGACCGAGCGGCCCCTCAGAGGACGCTCGTCGCCCCAGCTCAAGCTCCCAGCCAGGTCGACCACGTCGCCGACGATCGCGATCGCCGGCGCCTGGACGCTCGCGCGGGCTGCCAGCTCGGCGATCGTGGCGAGCGTGCCGGTCACGGTGCGCTGGTCGGGGAAGGTCCCGCGTTCCACCACCGCCGCGGCCTGAGAGGGGGAGCGTCCGGCGTCGATGAGGGAGCCGGCGATCCGCTCGAGCGAGCGCACGCCCATGTAGAACACGAGCGTGCCCGGGAACGCTGCCAAGGCGCTCCAGTCCAGTTCTTGCTCGGCCTTTGCGGGGTCCTCGTGGCCGGTCACCAGGGCCACCCCGGTCGATATGCCGCGGTGGGTCACGGGGATGCCCGCATAGGCCGCGGCGGACACGCCTGCCGTGACCCCCGGGACGACCCCGAATTCGATATCGGCTTCGCGCAAGGCGAGCGCCTCCTCGCCGCCACGTCCGAACACGAAAGGGTCGCCGCCCTTCAGGCGCACCACCTCGCGTCCCGCCCGCGCCCGCTCGATCATCAGGGCTTGGGTCTGCTCTTGGGGGACGGACTGGCCGCCGCCTTGCTTGCCGACGAACAGCAGCTCGGCGTCGGGGCGTGCGCCGTCGAGTGCCTGCGCGGGGATCAGGCGGTCGTAGAGGATCGTGTCGGCCCGGGCGATGAGCTCGAGCGCCCGCGCGGTCAGCAGGCCTGGGTCGCCGGGCCCCGCCCCCACGAGGTGTACGCGTCCGGCCCGCTCAGCTTGCTTCAAAGGCCATCTCCTCCGCGCGCCTGAGCAAGTCGCGCGCTCCCACCGTCTCCAGTCGCTGGGCCAGGCGGATTCCCAGCTCCTCGGGGTCGTAGAAGCCGCCGAGCAGCTCGTCGGAGACCCACTCCGAGCCATCGGGCAAGCCCACCCACGCGCGCAGCTCCAAGCAGCCGCAGCCGGCCGGCACGGCATAGGCGCCGAGCGGCGTGTTGCAGCTGGCCCCGAGTGCGTGGGCCAAGGCACGCTCGGCGGTGAGGCAGACGGAGGCGTCCTTGTCGATGATCGGCTCGATGGCGGCTCGCACGACCTCGTCGCCGGCGCGGGCCTGCAAGCCGAGCGCTCCCTGACCCGGGGCGGGGACGAAGCGGGCGGGGTCGAGCGTGTGGCCGATGTCGCGCTCGCGTTCCAACCTGACGAGCCCGGCCTTGGCGAGGACGATCGCGTTGAATCCGGATTC